>Ga0208755_100044_pt1 | contig 114974 bp, 104 predicted proteins | sample LakWasMet57_HOW8_2_FD_183891 | JGI IMG/M metagenome (GOLD analysis project Ga0208755, IMG submission 183891) | Freshwater sediment methanotrophic microbial communities from Lake Washington under simulated oxygen tension - Sediment Metagenome... | ecosystem: Environmental > Aquatic > Freshwater... | reverse complement strand
CGAAGGCATCGTCGAGCGGCTCGAGCTGCCCGCGACGTGGGGCCTGATCGAGGTCCCCGAGCACGGCCGCAAGCGCCTCGCGACGAGAGTCGAGGCCCCCAAGCTGACGCCGCAGCCGTGGGACACGAGCTTCGTCGCCGCCCTGCTCCGCCGGCAGCACGAGCAGCTCACCAGCTACGTGCAAGAGGCGACGGCTGCGCAGCTCGCTGGCGCGCGCAGCAAGCTGGGGGAAGAGCACGCGGCTGCGTTGGTGCGCGCCTCCGCCGGCGAGACCAAGTACCGAGAGCTCTACGGCTCCATCCTGAGGCGCCTCGGGCTTAACGAGTACGACACGGAGAATCTGGAGCTCGCGCTCGAGCAGTTGAAGTCGCAGGTCGAGGAAGTGCAGCTCGAGCAGCAGGTCTCCCATCGGATTCAGTACCTGAGCAGGGAGCTGCAGCAGTTCGCGCAGTCGGCACAGGCGCTGCGCGAGCAGCTCGAGCCGTTCCGAGCGACGGCAGAGGTCGCGTTGCGTCGCCGCCAAGAGTGCCGCCAGCGCGTCATCCAATCGCTTGCCGCCCCGGGGCGGTAAGCGCATCGAGAGGGGAGGCCGACATGGGCAGCATTGAAGACAGCATCAGACAGTCGGTCCGCGACGAGGTGCGCGCGGTCGTGCGCGAAGAGATCCGCGCCGCGCTCGCCGAGCTCCGGCCCACGAGCGCGCCGGCGGGGGCGTTGCTCACCGTCGACCAGGTGGCGGAGCGCGCGGGCGGCGTCACGCCCGAGACGGTGCGCGACTGGATCCGCTCCGGGCGGCTCGCGGCGCGGCGGGCAGGTCACCGCTTCCTCGTCGAGCCGAGGGCGCTTGAGGCGTGCCTCGCTGGAGTGCGCGCCGTCCCCGAGAAGAGTGAGATGGGCGCGGACGAGCACCTGTCGTTGTTGATCGATCGCATCGGCCACAAACGCAGCAAGCGCTGAGGAGCCAACATGGGCAGCATCTTCCCCCGCGGCAAGAAGCTCTACTTCAAGGTGAAGGTCGACGGCGCGTGGCGGCAGATCCCCACCGAATTCGTCGTCGGGCAGGAGCGGCAGGCGCGCGCGATGCTCGACCGCCTCGAGGAGCGCCGGGCCGCCGGCGTGGAGGCGATCGGCGATCTCGGGCCCGTCACGGTGAAGCGGTTCTCTGACGCATGGATCAAGCAACGCAAGGCGCACGTGCGCACGTGGAAGAACGACGACGCGGTCCTCCGCCTGCACGTGCTGCCGTCCTTGGGCGAGATGCGGCTCGATGAGGTCCGCGCGAAGCACATCGTCGACCTCGTGAAGGCCTGGCGTGCGAAGCCCGACGAGGAGCGACTCGCGCCGAAGAGCATCTACAACGCCTACTCGACGATCAGCGCCCTCTTCCGCGACGCCGAGCTCGAGGGGCTCATCGACGCGGATCCCTGCCGGCTCACCAAGCACCAGCTCGGGCCGAAGGTGGACGCCGATCCGGAGTGGCGCCCCAAGGCGATCTTCACGCTCGCCGAGCTGGAGCTGTTGATCTCCGACGAGCGCGTGCAGCTGGATCGCCGGGTGCTCTACGCGCTCGAGGGCATCGCAGGCCTTCGTCACGGCGAGGCCGCGGGCCTGCTCTGGCGCAACGTGCAGGCGGAGCTCGAACCCCTCGGGATGATCTACGTCGCCCACAACTACGAGCACCCTATGCCGAAGGGCGACGTGTGCAGGCCGGTGCCGGTGCACCCCACCCTGGCGGCGATCCTCGCGCAGTGGCGGCTCCATGGCTGGGCGCGCATGTTCGGCCGGCAGCCGACGCCGGACGATCTCGTGCTCCCGCTGCCTCCCGAGGCCAAGAGCAAGTTCGGCCGGTGGCGCCGCAAGGGCTTCAGCTTTGACCGCCTGGAGCGCGACCTGGCGGAGCTCGGGCTGCGCCACCGGCGCGGGCACGATCTCCGGCGCACGATGATCTCCCTCTGCCGCTCGAACGGAGCGATCAGCGACATCCTGCGCCGCGCGACGCACAAGCCGCCGAAGGAAGTGATCGAGGGCTACACCACGTTCGAGTGGGACGTGGTGTGCGCGGAGGTCGCCAAGCACCCGATTCGACGGGCCGCGCCGGCCTCGGTGATCCCGCTGAAGCGTGCAGTCGGTGAGCTTGGTGCAGGCCTTGGTGCAGTCGAAGCCAAACACCGAGATCCAGAGTCGGAAAACAGTGGCCCTCCCCGGACTCGAACCGGGATGCCCGTGAAGGCGGCGGATTTTGAGTCCGCTACGTCTACCAGTTTCGTCAGAGGGCCTTCCTTCCGACGGACGCGCCTCATAGCAGAACCGGACATCGACGGAAGCGCCGAGAGCGGTGTAGAGGGTCCGCGTCATGATCAATCTGCTGATTTCCGCCGCGGCCGGCCTCGCCGTGGCCATCCTCGTGAAGCTGTTCGGCTTCAGCATCCTCGCCGGCATCATCCCGGGGACCATCGTGTTCCTCGCCGTTCTGGTGGTGCTGGGCCGCCGGTCCTTCGTGCAGCTCCAGGCGGTCGTTCAGGCCGTGCAGGCCGAGCTGTCGTCGATGACGCCCAACAAGAAGGAGCAGCAGGCCAAGGCCGAGAAGGCGATCAAGATGCTTGAGGCCGCCCTGCCCCTCGGCAAGTGGCAGTTCATGGTCGAGAGCGAGATCTACGGCCAGATCGGCATGATCAAGCACCTCTTCAAGGACTACGACGGCGCGCTCGCGGCCTTCCAGAAGTCCAGCCAGCGGAACTACTTCGCCAAGGCCATGCAGGCCTCGATCTACTTCCAGAAGAAGGACTTCGCGGCCATGCAGCGGTCGTTCGAAGACGCCGTGAAGCACGGCAACAAGGAAAGCCTGATGTGGGCCGCGTACGCGTGGTGCCTGCTGCAGAACAAGAAGGACGAAGAGGCGCTGAAGGTCATCTCGCGCGGCGTCGAGCAGAACCCCAGCGACGAGAAGCTCAAGAAGGCGCTCACCGCCCTGCAGAACGACAAGCGCCTCAAGATGTCGCCCTGGGAGCCGATGTGGTGGCAGCTCGGCCTCGAGGCGCCTCCCATGCAGCAGCCGCAGTTCGTCGGTGGCGGTCGTCGTCGCGGCTTCAGGTGAGCGACCGGAGCGCCTCGTCGCGACTCCCGTACCGCGCGCCCTTCTCTTTCTTGAACCAGGTGAGCTGCCGCTTCGCGTAGTGCCGCGTCGCCTGCGCCACGTCAGCCACCGCCTGCGCCTCGCCCATCACCCCGTCGAGCACCTGCAGCGCCTGCAGGTACCCCACCGCGCGCATCGGCGCCGCGGCCCGGTACCCACGCTCCACCAGTGACTTCGTCTCGGCGACGAGGCCCGCGTCGAACATCGCCTGCGTGCGCCGGTTGATCACCTCGTACAGCCGCTCGCGCTCCGGGTTGAGCACCCAGAGATCGTACTCGTAGCGATCGGCCGAGAACGCGTGCTCCTCGCGGTGCTCGCTCGCCGGCCGACCCGTCAGCGCGTGAATCTCCAGCGCCCGGATCACCCGCAGCCGGTCCTGCACGGGGTGCTTCGCCGCCGTCACCGGATCCACCGCCACCAGCCGCGCGTGGAGCGCCGCGTTGCCCTCGCGATCGGCGAACGCCTCGAGCTCCGCGCGCAGCGCCTCGTCACGCGACGGTCCCGGCATCACGCCATGCAGCAACACCCGCAGGTAGAGCCCGGTGCCCCCGACGACGATCACCCGCTTCCCGCGCGCGGTGATGTCGGCGATCGCCTCGTCGGCCAGCTTGCCGTAGCGCGCCGCGCTGAAGTCCGGCTCCAGCGGGTCGACCATCGACAGGAGGTGGTGCGGCACCGCCGCGAGCTCGGCCGCCGAGGGCTTGGCGGTGCCGATGTCGAAGTGCCGGTAGACCTGCTGCGAATCGGCGCTGACGATCTCCGCGTCGAAGCGCTGCGCGAGCTCGATGGCCAGCGCGGTCTTCCCCGACGCCGTGGGGCCGGCGATGACCGTCAGCTTCACGCGTCGTTACTTCTTCGGCCCGAGGCCCAGCGCGCCTTCGACCTCTTTGCCCAGCAGCTCCGCGCCGTCTTGCGAGTAGCCGCGGTGCACCGAGCTGATCGTCCCATCGGGCCGCACCATGAACAGCGACGGCAGCGGGCTCTTCGTCCCCAACCACCGGCGCGCCACGATGTTGAAGCGGTCCTTCGCCACGGGGAAGGTCACCTTGTTCAGCGCGATCAGCTCCTCGACCTTCTTCTGGCCGTCGGTCTCGGTGTCGATGGCGATCATCATCACCCGCAGGCCCGCGTCCTTGTGCTTCTCGTGCAGGCTCTGGAGGTACGGCATCTCCTTCTTACAGGGCCCGCAGAAGCTGGCCATGAACGACACCAGCAGCGCCTTGGTCTTCTTGTCCTGCGACTCGGCGCCGACGAACGTGTCCATCGCCACGGTGCTCTGGCCGTATTCCTTCGCGTTGTAGACGGGCAGGCGGAAGGTGGGCGCCGGCTTGTCGACCTCCGCGAGGTCCTCCGCGAAGGCAGGAGCGGCGAAAAGCGAGAGCACCAGAAGCTGTCGGATCATGGGGGGCATTCCAGTCGAAGTCGAAGGCGACGTCACGACGAGCGCTTGCTCGCCTCATTCAGCCACGCGCGGAGCTCGGCCAGCGGCACCTCGATCGTCTCGCGCGGGGCGTCTTTCGCCAGCCGCATGTTGTCGATCTTCAGCGTCTGCGCCCGGTGCTCGGCGTCGCCGTAGGCCGCGAAAAAGGCCGCGTTCACCTTGCTGGCGCGCTCCTTCTGCTTGTTCAACTTTCCACCGCGGGGGTCGAAGTCGACCGCGAAGCCCTCGTTGCGCAGCGCCATCACCAGGGCGATCGCGTCGTCGCGCTCCGGGCCGTCGAAGGTGCCGACGAACAGCGTGGGGAAGGCGCGGGGCACCGACTTCACCGCCTCGAGCAGCATCACCAGGCGATCGAGCCCCATCGCGAAGCCCACCGCCGGCTTCTCGGGCCCGCCCAGCTCGTGCACCAGCCGATCGTACCGGCCGCCACCACACACCGTGCCCGCCGTGCCGAGCGCGTTGTCGCCCGTCTTCGGCTGGTAGATGAACTCGAAGGTGGTGCGCGTGTAGTAGTCGAGCCCGCGCACCAGCCGGCGATCGAGCTCGTAGGGAATGCCGAGCTTCGTCAGCAGCCGCAGCACGTCGTCGAAGTGCTTCTTCGAGCCCTCGTCGAGGAAGTCGATGATCGCCGGCGCGGCCTTGATCGCGTCCTGCAGCGCCTCTTCCTTCGAGTCGAGCAGGCGCATGGTGTTGCGCTCGTACGCCAGCTTCGCGTCAGGGCTCATCGCGTCGACCAGCGGCGCGAAGTGCTTCTTGAGCGCCTCGACGTAGGCCGGGCGCGTCGACGCGTCGCCCAGCGAGTTGAGGTGCAGCACCACGTCGGGCACGCCGATCTGCTTGAAGAACTCGGCGCACAGGGCGATCACCTCGACGTCTTGCGCCGCGTCGAGCGAGCCGTAGGCCTCGGCGCCCAGTTGGTAGAACTGGCGGTAGCGCCCGGTCTTCATGCGCTCGTACCGGAACATCGGGCCCATGTAGAACCAGCGCGTCAGCGGCTCGGTGTTGGCGACGCCGTGCTCGATGTACGCGCGCGCCGCGGGGGCGGTGCCTTCGGGCCGCATGGTGATGCTGCGGTCGCCCTTGTCGGTGAAGGTGTACATCTCCTTGCCGACGATGTCGGTGACCTCGCCCACGCTGCGCACGAAGAGCTCGGTGTGCTCGACGATCGGGGTGCGGATCTCCGCGAAGCCGTAGCGGCCGAACAGCGACCGCGCGACGCCCTCGATGAACTGCCACGTCTCGATCTTCGGCGGCAGGAGATCGTTCATCCCCTTCACGCCTGCGATCTTCGCTCCGCTCACTGAAAGACTCCGATGCGCTGCCCGAGCACCACGGGCGAATCAGGCTGCAGCGACGCGTCCCACGTCACCCGGCCCTTCTGGAACAGCATGATCACCGTCGAGCCCATCTCGAACATGCCGATCTCCGCGCCCTTCTCGATCGGCATCGCCCGCGGGTAGGTGTGCGCGCGCGCGCCTTCGCCCTGGTGGGTGATGATCTCGTCGTACGAGGCGTGAATGCGCGCGACGCAGGTGGCGCCGACCGCGATGTACGCGCACTGACCGGCGGGCGTGTCGAGGTACGTCACCAGCCGCTCGTTGATCGCGAAGAGCGCGTCCTTGGTGCGCACCGAGGCCTGGTTCACGGGCCAGAACTCGCCGGGGAGGTAGTGGTACCCGGTGATCTGCCCCGGCAGCGGCGCGTGGAAGCGGTGGTAGTCGCGCGGCGAGAGGTAGAGGGTCGCGAAGCTGCCGTGCTCGAAGTCGAGCGCGCGGCGCGCGTCACCCAGCAGCTTGTCGACCGGGAAGCTGATGCCCTTGGCCTGCAGGCACGCGCCCCGCTCGATCTGACCGATCTGCGACACGTGGGCATCGACGGGGCTGGCCACCACGTTCTGACCCATGTCGATGGTGCGCCGCCCCGGCTTGAGCTTGCGCGTGAAGAACGAGCCGAAGGTCGGGTAGTCCTCGATCGTGCCCTCCATCTCTTCGAGGTTCACGTCGTACTGCTTCGCGAACACGCGCATCGCAGCCTGGTGGGCCGCGGCGGGAACGGGGAGCCGGGTGGCCCTGCCGACGGCCGAACTGAGGGCCGACTTGGGCAGGAGCCGCATCAACGTCATGAAGGTTTGATCGCGCATCGCAGACAGGGCTTTCTCGCCCTGCCTGCCGCCACTCGCAAGAGGATTACACCCCGAGGAACAGGCGCTTGCCGAAGTTGAGCGCGAGGTCGGCGTCGAAGATGCGCTGCGCCGAGGCCTGGATGTCGTACTCCACGCGCACGTACTCGACGGTGCGCTGCTCGGTGTCGTGGATCACGAAGCACGCGCGGTTGTCGTAGTCGCGAGGCTGGCCGACCGAGCCGACGCTGATGATGTACTTGTACCCTTTGCGGATGGCGAACTTCTGCGCCACCACGTCGTTGACCTCGCCCGAGCCGATCGCGAACGCCTTGCAGAGGTGGCTGTGCCCAATGAACGTCACCTCCGGCAGATCGCCGGAGAACGGGGTCAGCTCGCGGGCCTGCTCGAGGGCGAAGATGTACTCGTAGCTGCGCGGCTCGACCGGCGAGCCGTGGCAGAAGCCGACGTCGCCGATGCGGTAGGTGTACGGGAGGCTCCGCAGCCACGCGAGGTTCGCCTCGTCGAGCACGTTCGCCGACCAGTCGAGGGCGTGGCGGGCGGCGTCGTAATAGAACGAGTAGTCCATGCGGCCGGCGACGGCGGCGTCATGGTTGCCCAGCAGCGTCACTTCGGCGTTCTCGCGCACGAGCTCGCAGCAGGGGTTGGGTGACGCGCCGTACCCGACGACGTCGCCGAGGCTGACGATCCGATCGACCTTCTGTTTGTCGATGGTCTTCAGGACTTCCGTCAGCGCTTCGATGTTGCTGTGGATGTCCGAGATGATGGCGATGCGCAAATCGTCCTCGCGGGAGGTCAGTTGGCCTGCAGCTGAACGGCGGCAGGGGAACGGTCTTCGTCGATGAGACGACGTATCGCTTCACGCACCCCGTCGTCGATGTTTTCGAACTCGAGGCCCATGCCCGGCGGCCCGCCCTGCCCTTCCATACGGCTCCACACCACCCGCGCCGGCGCCTCGACCCCCGCGGTCCCGAAGCGCAGCCGCGCCCGGCTCCCCCGCTCGAGCGGCGTGCTGGTGCGCAGGAAGATGCCGCCCTCGCTGAGGTTGCCGATGCGGGCGTAGACGGTGATGTTCTCGCCCTCGCACCAGCAGCGAAGCTTCGACACCACGCGCTCGAATTTGCGGTTGTCACTCACGGCCGGCCTCCGAATGACGCAAGTTGCAGCCCCTGCGATCCCCCCGGATGGCACTTCACCGCCACCTGCTGGCGCTTCACTGTCAGCGAGGGGGCAGCGTAGAAAGTCGCTCCTCAAACCGTCAATCGGAGCCTTTTCCCGACACGGGCTCACCCTGGAGCCATTTCAATGCGCAAAGCGCGGATCATCTGCACCCTCGGCCCGGCCTCGTCGTCGCCCGAGGTGCTCGAGGCCATGGTGCACGCCGGGATGGATGTGGCGCGCCTCAACTTCTCGCACGGCACCCACGACGAGCACCGCGCGCGGGTCGAGCTCTTGCGGAAGATCTCGAAGAAGCTCGGCAAGCCGGTAGCCCTGCTGCAGGACGTGCAGGGTCCGAAGATCCGCCTCGGGCGCTTCGAAGGAGGCAGCACCCAGGTGCAAGACGGTCAGCTCGTCACCGTCACCACGCGCAAGGTGCTGGGCGCGCGCGACGTGTTGCCCACGCCAATCACTTCGTTGACCCGCGACGTGAAGAAGGGCGACCCCATTCTCCTCGATGACGGGCGGGTGCGGCTCGAGGTGCTCTCGGTGCGGGGGAAGGACATCCGCTGCCGGGTGATCGTCGGAGGCGTGCTCAAGGACCACAAGGGCATCAACCTGCCCGGTGCGGCGGTCTCGGTGCCGACGCTCACGCGCAAGGACCAGCTCGATCTCGCCTTCGGCCAGGAGCTGGGCGTCGACTACGTGGCGCTGTCGTTCGTGCGCAGCGCGAAGGACGTGCTGCTGGCGCGCAAGTACGTGGCAAAGCTCGGCACGCCGCTGATCGCGAAGATCGAGAAGCCGCAGGCGGTGGCCAACCTCGACGCCATCGCCGAGGTGTCGGACGGCATCATGATCGCCCGCGGCGACCTCGGCGTGGAGATGCCGATCGAGACCCTGCCCGGCACCCAGAAGGCCGCGGTGCGCTCGGCCAACCAGCGCGGAGGGCTGGTGATCGTCGCCACCGAGATGCTCGAGAGCATGATCGGCAGCGCCCGTCCCACCCGCGCCGAGGTGTCCGACGTGGCCAACGCCATCTACGACGGCGCCGACGCGGTGATGCTCTCGGGCGAGACCGCCTCGGGCAAGTACCCGGTCGAGGCGGTGCGCATGATGGCGAAGGTGGTGGTCGAGGCCGAGCGGCGCAACCACCAGCGCGAGAACCCCTTCACCCGCACCGAAGACATCGCCACCGGCGTGGCGGCGGCGGCGGTGAGCGCGGCCGATCGGCTCCACTCGGCGGCGATCGTCGCCTTCACCGAGAGCGGGCAGACGGCGCGGCTGATCTCCGAGCTGCGGCCCCACTCGCGCATCGTGGCCCTCACCCCGCGGCCGGAGATCGTCCGCCGCATGAACCTCTACTGGGGCGTCACGGCGCGCGTCGCACCTCACCTCACCTCGACCGATGCGATGATCCACAAGGTGCGGCACCTGTGCGCCGAGGAGGGGTGGGCGAAGCCGGGCCAGACGGTGGTGATCGTCGCCGGCACGCCGCTGGGCGAGCCGGGCAACACGAATCTGATGACCGTGCGCCGGCTGTGACGGGATACTGCGCGGCGCCGCATGACGACGCCCCGCCCCGTTCGCTACCGCTGTGAGATCCAGTCGCAGATCGAGCTCGACGCGGGCGGCGACGCGGCACGCACCCGGGTGCTCGAGCTGTCGGAGTCAGGCGCCTTCATCGAAGAGGTGCCGGCGATCGACGACGTGCAGACCGGCGACGGAGGGGTGATCGGCATTCCCCTGCCCGGCGGCGCGCCGTGGGTGGCGCACGTGAAGTTCAACCGCATCGGCTACGGCCGCCTCGACGTGAAGACCAACCGCGCCGAGCACGTGAGCGTGGCGGTGCGCGGCTACGGCGTGGAGTTCGATCAGCTCGACGACGACGAGCTCGAGCGGCTGCGCGACTTCCTCGACCTCATCGACAGCCGCTGACGCTCAGATGCGCCGGCTGCCGAAGTCGTAGATCTTCTCGACGGCGATCTGCCGGTAGCGCTCGACCTTCAGGCTGCGCTGCGCACAGTCCTGCACGAAGGCGAGCTGATCGAAGGTGCCGGCCTTCACCAGGCGCCTGGCCTCGGCCTTGATCTGCGCCGCCGCCTCGTGTGGGTGGAACACGTAGGCCGGCGAGAAGTGGAGATGCCCGCCGAAGGGGATCAGCCGGGCCTCGAGCACGTCACCCACCGTCAGGCCGACGATGTGGCGGCGCTCGGTGACGTCCCAGGTGATGCCGGTGAAGAGGCCGCGCAGCCGCACCTCGTGGGCGAGGATCTTCCGCACCTCGAAGACGCCGTGGTGGGTCTCGGTGAAGGCGCGAAAGGCCGCGGCGCGCTCGGGCGTCTCTTCCCTCAGGGCCTGCTCGTAGCGCTGCCGGGCGGGCGTCTTGCCGAAGTGGGCGGCGACGCGATCGCACACGTAGTGCTCGAGAAAGCCGGCCATGCGCTGCTCGATCTGGCGATCCTCTTCGAAGACCTCACCGTTCGCGGTGAACCACGCTTTCCGAGCGGCGAGGAGATCGTCCTTCGTCGACTCCGGAGTAGCCCAGGCGATCAGCTCTTCGAGGACCGGGTGGGGCGCGGCGCTCATCCGGTGACGCGGGCCCCGGCCATCACGTCGGCGAAGCGCTGGAAGAGGTAGCGGGCGTCATGCGGGCCCGGCGACGCCTCGGGGTGGTACTGCACCGAGAAGGCGCGGGCGTCGGGCACGGCGAGGCCCTCGACGGTGAGATCGTTGAGGTTGAGGTGGGTGACCACGCCCTTCCCCTCGAGGCTCTTGGCGTCGACCGCGAAGCCGTGGTTCTGGCTGGTGATCTCGACCTTGCCGGTGTGCAGGTCTTTGACCGGCTGGTTCGCGCCGCGGTGACCGAACTTCATCTTCCAGGTCTTGCCGCCCAGCGCGAGCGCGAGGATCTGGTGGCCCAGGCAGATGCCGAACACCGGCACCTTGCCCAGCAGCTCGGCCACGGTCTTGTCGGCGCCCTTCACCGCCGCCGGGTCGCCGGGGCCGTTGGTGAGGAACACGCCGTCGGGCTTTCGCTCGAGGATCTCCTTCGCCGTGGTCCACGCCGGCACCACCGTCACGTGGCAGCCCACGTCGACGAGGAACTGGAGCATCGCCTTCTTGAGCCCGTAGTCGACGGCCACCACCCGGAAGCGCGGCGCGACGGGCTTGGGCATCGTCTCGCCCACCACGAACTGGGGCGTGGGCTTCGACCACTCGTAGACCGTCTTCGTCGAGATGCCGGTCGCCAGGTCCATGCCTTCCATGCCCGGCGCCTGCTTCGCCTGATCGACCAGCGCCTTGGTGGAGATCGCCTCGGTGCTGATCACGCCCATCTGCGATCCGTGCGTGCGGAGGTGCCGCACCAGCCGCCGGGTGTCGATCCCCTCGATGCCGCCGACCTTGAAGCGGGCGAGGTACGCGTCGAGCGTCTCCTTCGAGCGCCAGTTCGACGGCTCGGAATATTCGCGGACGATCATGCCCACGGCGTGCGGACGCGCCGACTCTTCGTCTTCGGGCGTGGTGCCGACGTTGCCCATGTGCGGATACGCCATGGTGACGATCTGCCCGACGTAGGACGGGTCGGTGAGGATCTCCTGGTACCCGAACATCGAGGTGTTGAAGACCACTTCACCGGTGGTCTCGAGCGACGAACCGAACGAGCGGCCCTCGAACAAGGTTCCATCTGCAAGGGCGAGCACGGCGCGCTTCATGGGCATCTCACTGAGACTGCTTGCCGACCTTCTCGGCAACCAGGTGGTAGGTCTTACGCTTCTTGAACGGCTTGAACTCGACGATGCGGTCGTACTCGACGCGCACGCGCAGCACGCGGGTCGACTCGTTGTACGTGAAGGTGACGTTCTCGTCCTTCAGGCCGTACCCCGGCTTGATGCTCTCGACCCCGTCTTCATCGACCTCGTAGTGGCTGGTGCCGGGGCTGCCCTCGTTAAGCGTCATCATCAGGCGCGCGCGGGTCTTCTCTTCGCCGTCGATGAAGTACTGGTTGAAGGCCTCGGCGACGTAGCCCTTGGCGTCCAGGTTGTCCATGTACAGGGGGCCCACGTGGTACACGTAGAAGGCCGCCACGCCGATGAGGAGAAAGACGAGGATGGTGACCGGGTTCGTTTCGCCGTTCTTCCGCACGCCGCGGAAGTAGCCACGGCAGACACGGTGCGTCAAGCAACGTCGGCACTACCTTCGCGGCGCTTCGGCCCCACACATGGTGACCGGCTTGAAGAAGCGGTCGTAGCGGATGCCGGTGCCCCCGAAGATCGAGCTCAAGAAGCCGCCGTGGGCCAGCGAGAACCAGATCACCGTCGCCTTGCCCTTGATCGACCCGTACGGGACGAACTCGAAGCCGTTGGTGACGCCGAGGCCGAAGCGGCTGTCGGCTGAGTTGTTGCGGTTGTCGCCCATCACGAAGACCGCGCCGTCGGGCACCTTGATCGAGCTGCGGGCGGGCATCTTGTCGAGGGTGGACTTGCGGCGGTTGGTCTCGTCGAGGATGAGGTGCGGCACGCCGTCGAAGCTCTCGCGGTACAGCGCCTCGGGGCGATCGACCCAATCGTCTTCGCGCCAGGTGCTGATCCAGTAGCGCAGCGAGTCGAAGCTGGTGACCTGCACCTCGTTGTGTTCCCAGAAGCGGTACTGCTCGTTCTCGAGCTCGCGCGGCTGGAGCGCGCCGTTGATCACCAGGCCCTCTTCGGTGAACTCGAGGGTGTCACCGGCCACGGCCACCACGCGCTTGATGTAGTCGACCTCCGGGCGGACGGGGTTGTTGAAGACGATCACGTCGCCGCGCTTCGGCGGGCGGACGATCACGAAGGGCACGTAGTTGGTGAACGGCAGGCGCACGCCGTAGATGAACTTGTTGACGAAGATCTGATCGCCCACCTCGAGGGTGGGGATCATCGAGCCCGAGGGGATCTTGAAGGGGTCGAGCAGCACCGCGCGGAAAGCCAGCGCGATCGCCAGCGCGCGCACGAAGCCGCCGCCCAGATCGAGCAGCCCGCCTTTGTACTTCTTGAGGTGCTTGTCGTACGCCTGCTCGAGCACCCGAGACGCGGCCTTCACCTCGTCGGCCGACTTGCCGAACGACTTCACCTGCCCCACGCACGCCTCGACGACCTCGTCCCACGCCTTCTCGCGCGCGAAGGTCTTCTTGTTCGCGATGGCTTCGACCTCGGTGAGGATCTCCTCGGCGCGGTAGCGGGCCTCACGGGCGCCGTTCCACGTCTTCGCCAGCGGCGTGCGCATCACCAGCAAAACCACCCACCACGCGAAGCACAGCAGCCCCAGGCCCTGCATCAACGGCTGCAACCAGAGGTACGTGCAGACCAGGCTCTCGACGATGGTGAGGTAGCCAACGAAGACCAGCGCCAGCACCGTCACCGGCGCCCACAGGCTCACCAGGCGGTCGTGCCAGCGCCACTTGGTGAGGGTCTGCTGCTCTTCGGGGGACAGCCGCGCGAAGACCACCTGCGCGAGGGTCGGAGGCTTCGGCGTCGCCGCCACGTCACTCCTCCGACTTCAGCACGGCGAGGAACGCCTCCTGCGGCAGCTCGACGGTGCCGACCTGCTTCATGCGCTTCTTGCCCTCTTTCTGCTTCTCGAGGAGCTTGCGCTTACGCGAGATGTCGCCGCCGTAGCACTTGGCGAGCACGTTCTTGCGCACCGCCGACACGGTCTCGCGGCTGATCACCTTGCTGCCGATGGCGGCCTGAATCGCCACCTCGAACATCTGCTTGTGAATGACGCCCTTGAGCTTCTCGCAGACCTCGCGGCCGCGCTGATAGGCGCGTTCCTTGTGCACGATGATCGACAGCGCGTCGACGATCTCCCCGTTGATGAGGATGTCGAGCTTCACCAGGTCGGACTCTTTGTAGCCGCCCAGCTCGTAGTCGAGTGACGCGTAGCCGCGCGTGATGCTCTTCATCTTGTCGAAGAAGTCGAACACCACTTCCGCCAGCGGCATTTCATACGTCACGCGGCAGCGGGTGCCGGTCGAGCCGATGTACTCGATGCCCTTCTGGATGCCGCGGCGGTCCTGGCAGAGCTGGAGGATCGCGCCGAGGTGATCGTTGGGCACGTGGATGTGGCAGATGAGGTACGGCTCTTCGAGGTGCTCGATGTTCTGCGTGGGCGGGAGCTTCGACGGGTTGTCGATGAACATCGGCTCCTTGCCGTGCGGGAACACCTTGTAGACCACGCTCGGCGCGGTGGAGATGAGGTTCAGGTTGTACTCGCGCTCGAGGCGCTCCTGGACGATCTCCATGTGCAGCAGGCCGAGGAAGCCGCAGCGGAAGCCGAAGCCGAGCGCCGTCGAGGTCTCGGGTTCCCAGGTGAAGGCCGAGTCGTTGAGCCGCAGCTTGGTGAGCGCGTCACGCAGGCTGTCGTAGTCGGCGGCGTCGACGGGGAACACGCCCGAGAACACCATGGGCTTCACTTCTTTGAAGCCGGGGAACGGCGCTTCGGTGGGCCGCTCGAAGTCGGTGATGGTGTCGCCGACCTTCGCGTCCGCGAGTTCCTTCACGTTGGCGACGAAGATGCCCACCTCACCGGCGATCAGCTTCTTCACCGCGGTGGGGAACGGGGCGATGACGCCGAGCTCCTGCACCTCGAACATCTTGTTGTTCGACCACAGCTTGATCTTCTGGCCGATGGTGACCGTGCCTTCGATCACGCGCACCAGCATCACCACGCCGCGGTAGTTGTCGTACCAGCTGTCGAACACCAGCGCCTTGAGCGGCGCGTCTTGCGAGCCCCTGGGCGGCGGCACGTGCTTGACGATCGACTCGAGCAGCACGTCGATGTTGAGCCCTTCCTTCGCCGACACGGGCACCGCGGTCTCGGGGTCGAGCCCGATCACGTCTTCGATCTCGTGCTTGGTGCGGTCCACGTCGGCCGACGGGAGATCGATCTTGTTGATCACCGGGATGATCTCGAGGTCGTGCTCCATCGCCATGTAGACGTTGGCCAGGGTCTGCGCCTCGACGCCCTGGGTGGCGTCGACCACCAGCAGCGCACCCTCACAGGCGGCCAGCGAGCGGCTGACCTCGTAGGCGAAGTCGACATGCCCGGGCGTGTCGATCAGGTTGAGGACGTAGTCCTTCCCGTCTTGCGCGCGGTAGTTCATGCGCACCGACTGCGCCTTGATGGTGATGCCGCGTTCCCGCTCGATGTCCATGTTGTCGAGGAACTGGGCCTGCTTCTGGCGTTCGTTGACCGTGCCCGTCTTCTCGAGGAGTCGATCGGCGAGCGTGGACTTCCCGTGATCGATGTGGGCGATGATGCTGAAGTTGCGAATGTGCGCGTTTTCGGACGGCATGAGCTTGCGTCGCGCGTACCACCCGCCTCGGGCGAAATCCATTCCTCCCGGGCAGTGGGTTGGGCACACTCCCTCGGTCATTTTCCTTGAGGGGGTCTGCATGCTTCGTCGTGTCGTCGTGGTCGCCGCGGTGTCCGTCGCTTCGTTCGCCTTCGCGCAAGACGCTGCCGCGCCAGCCGCACCGACGGGCCCCATCGAGCCGCCGCCCAGCGCGGAGATGATCAAGAAGGTCCTCGACTACCAGGACAACGGGAAGGACCGCGGCCCCGCGCTCCTCGATCTCGTGCCCTGCACCAAGGTCGACAACACCAAGGGCAGCCCGACCCAGTTCCAGTGCGTCGAGCCGGTCACCGCCCCCGTGAAGAAGGGCACCACCGTCTTCGCGTGGCTGCAGTGGCTCTGCCCGAAGGAAGGCAAGTACGAGGACGTGCAGATTCAGTTCCTCCACGAGGGCCAGGTGCGGCAGACGGTCGACATCCCCGTGGCGGGCTTCGGGCGCACGCGCGGCTGGCGCGGCAGCAACTTCAACAAGATCGGCAAGTGGACCATCAAGGTCAGCCGCGGTGACAAGGAGCTCGGCTCCACCACCGTCGACGTCGTGAACTAAGCCTCGCGCGCGGCCTGTCGGCGTCGCCACAGGCCGACCGAGGTCACCAGCAGGGCCGCCACCAACGCCGCGAACGCCCACGCCAGCCGTCGGGACGGGCGGCCGGAGGTCGACGGCTCGAACTTCATCGTCGAGAGGCTCTCGGCCAGCAGCGGCGAGAGCGCGTCCCACCGGCCCGAAGGCGCGCTGCACAAAGCGACCACGTGCCGCCCTTCCCCCGGCCATGCGGCGACCAGCACCCGGCGCAGCTGACTGCCCTGGCGAATCGAGCCCAGCACCTCGACCTTGCCGTCTTTGATCTCGGCGCGCTCGAGCTGAAAGGGCTGCCCCAGCTCGTCGGTGACGTGGCGCACCACGGCGGTGGAGAACTCGTCGCGCGCCGACGGTCCCAGCGAGAGCGACTCCTCGATCACCGACACCAGCAGCGTGGCCGCGTCTTCGCCTTCGCCGTCGATCAGCGCCGCGCTCAGGTAGCGGGGCACGTTGGGCGAGCGGGTGACGCCGCCGACGCGGGTGCCGTGAAAGAGGTCCATGCGCGCCATGCGAAACGAGCGCGGCGGTTTGAACTGAAAGCCGTCTTGCCGCACCACCGGCCCCAGCGAGTCGGTGGCACCGAGGATCAGCAGAGTCCAGAGAAGCATCGTTCGCCAAAGTAGCCCACTGATCCCGCGTGTGCTTCAAAGCGGTGTCCCGATGAGCCCTGACGACCGCAGCGCCCTCGAGAGCAAGGCCGAGCGACACCTGCGCCGGGGCGAGCTGTCGGACGCCTGGGCCACGCTGCAGCAGCTCGCCCTCGCCTTCCCCGACGACGCGGCGCTCGCCGATCGACTCCACCAGCTCGAAGAGAGCATGGACCCCCTCGAGCGTCGGCGCGTGGCCGTGGCGAAGGTCGAGGTCAGCGGCGTCTTCAAGAGCCCGATGCACCAGGCCGAGTCGCTCGCCGCCGCCGGCAAGTACGCCGAGGCGATCACCATCTACCGCAAACTCCTCGAGAGCGACCCCGGCGGCGAGCTGGTGAAGGAGCGCCTCGCTGAGCTCTTTCAGCTCGCGCAGGTCGCGCACCCCAACCGCCCGCCCGTGAATCGGCAGCACGTGCTCGAGCGCCTGTTGGACCGCATCACCACCCGCAAGCGCAGCTGACCCACCGCGCCACCGCCGCCAGAGCTCTGTGACTGCCGTGTCACGAAGGGCTGGCCCCTCCGGGCGTGCATGTCATACGCTCCGATGTCCCACTGACACGCTTGCCGTTCTGATTCTGGAGGGTTGATGCGACTCGGAGTGCTCACCGGCGGCGGCGACTGTCCGGGACTGAACGCGGTACTGCGCGGGCTGGTCCGGCGCGGGGTCAGTGAGCTCGGCTACGAGTTCGTCGGCATTCAGAATGGCTACGAAGGGCTGATTCTTCCCGACCTCACCCAGCCGCTCGGGTTGATGGACGTGCGCGGCATTCTGAGCAAGGGCGGCACGATCCTCGGCACGTCGAACAAGGCCGACCCGTTCGCCTACGCGGTGAAGGAAGGCGGCCAGACCGTCACCCGCGACATGAGCGACGTGGTGCTCGAGCGCATCAAGACCCTCGGGCTCGACGGCCTGGTGGTGATCGGCGGCGACGGCACGTTGACCATGGCGCACAAGCTCGCCGAGCGCGGCGTGAAGCTCGTGGGGTGCCCCAAGACCATCGACAACGATCTCTCGGGCACCGATCAGACCTTCGGCTTCGACACCGCGGTCAACGTGGTCTCCGAGGCGATCGATCGGCTGCACACCACCGCCGAGGCGCACCAGCGGGTGATGATCGTCGAGATCATGGGCCGCAACGCCGGCTTCCTCACCCTCGAGGGCGGTCTGGCGGGCGGGGCCGACTTCATCCTCATTCCCGAGCTGCCGTACGAGATCGAGAAGCTGGTCGCCGGGGTTCAGGAGCTGTGGGCGACGAAGAAGAAGTTCGCCATCGTCGCCATCTCCGAGGGCGCGTTTCCCCGCGGTGGACAGCAGGCGGTGCAGCAGCAGGCCAACGACATCCCCGGGCGCGGCGTGGTGCGGTTGGGCGGCTCGGGCAAGGTGCTCGCCGATCTGCTCGCGCCCCTCATCGAGGCGGAGATTCGCGTCACGGTGCTCGGTCACCTGCAGCGCGGCGGGAGCCCGGTGCCCAGCGATCGCGTGCTGGCCACCATGTACGGCGCGATGGTGCTCGACCTGGTGCGCGACGAGAAGTGGGACCACATGGTGTGCCTGCGCGACGGCAAGCTGACCTTCAGCCCACTGGGTGAATCGCGCAAGGAACGGCAGGTCGACCTCACCAGCGAAAAAGTTCGGCTCGCGAAGTCGATCGGGATCTCGTTCGGAGTCTGATGTCACTCGTCGGCCGCCACATCGGGCGTTACCGGATCCTGGAGCAGCTCGGCCAGGGCGGGATGAGCGTCGTCTACAAGGGCCTCGACACCACGCTCGACCGCGAGGTGGCGGTCAAGGTGCTGCACCCGCACCTCGCCGGCCGCGCCGAGTCTCGCAAGCGCCTCGAGCGGGAAGCGAAGGCCGTCGCGCGGCTCCACCACCCGAACATCCTCGAGGTGTTCGACTACTCGGGCGAGGCGGCCACCGAGGCGTACCTCGTCACCGAGTACATCCGCGGGCAGACGCTGCGGCAGTTCATCACCGACGAGGCGCTCCAGCCGCCGGAGATCGCCGCCATGGTGGTGCACGAGCTCGCCTCGGCGCTCGCCCACGCGCACGACTCCGGCATCCTGCACCGCGATCTCAAGCCCGAGAACGTGATGGTGCGCGACGACGGCGTGCTCAAGCTGATGGACTTCGGGATCGCCAAGATCCTCGACCGCGACGAGAAGATGACGATGACCGGCGCGCTGGTGGGCAGCCCCGCCCACATGGCCCCGGAGATCATCGAAGGAGAAGAGGCCGGCGCCGAGGCCGACGTCTTCTCGCTGGGCACCATGCTGTACCTCTTCTCCACCGGGAAGCTGCCGTTCACCGCGCCCAACACCACCGCCACGCTCAAGAAGATCCTCGACGCGGTGTACGACGACCCGCGGCAGGTGATGGCCACCGTGTCCGACGAGCTCGCGGAGATCATCGGCCAGTGCCTCCAGCGGCAGCCGTCGATGCGCTACCCCACCGCCGGCAAGCTGCGCGACGCGCTGGCCGAGTACCTCGCCGGCCTCGGGCTGACCCGCCCTCATGAAGAGCTGGCGAAGTTCTTCCTCGAGCCGCGCGGCTACCGCAAGGAGCTGACCCCGCGCATCACCGCCGCCCTGCTCGCCCGCGCCGAGAAGTGGATCGCCGAGAAGAAGTCGGCCCGCGCGATGTCGGCGCTCAACCAGGTGCTGGCCCACGAGCCGTCGAACGCCCGCGCCAACGAGCTGCTGGGGCAGATGCGCGCGCGCAAGCAGCGCGAGGCCCGGGTGCGCAAGCTGCAGCGCCTGGCGCTCGGCGGCGGCGTGGCCTTCATCGTGGCGATGAGCGTGCTGCAGGGCGTGCGGGTGGCGATGACGCCGAAGCCCTTCACCCCGCGCTACCCGCTGTCGCCCACCGACGTGACGCTGGCGGGCGTGGCCTGGCCGCGGCCTCCCGAGCCCCCGAAGCCGATCGAGGTCGCCCCGCCGGTCGAGGTGGTGAAGGCCGTCGAGCCGACGCCGGTGAAGGTGCCGCCGGTGCAGCCGATCAAGAAGCCCGCCGGGCCGGAGGTGGTGGAGATCTCCGCCATCGTGCGCCCCTGGGGCTACGTGCAGATCGACGACGGGCCGCGCACCGCCGAAGCGCTCGCCCGCCACGTGCTCAAGCTGACGCCCGGCCCGCACCGCTTCACGGTGAGCTGCGATCTGTGTGAGTCGAAGGGCCGCAGCGTGACGCTCGACGTGAAGGCCGGCGACGTGGTGCCGCTGATCGCCCCGCTCACGCCGTCGCTGGTCTCGTTCGAGGGCTGGCCGGCCGACGCGAAGGTGCGCGTGGGCAGCCAGGAGCTCACCATCAAGCAGTCGCAAGACACGCCCTTCCGCGTCGGCCCGCCCACCGCTGGCAGCCCGGAGATGCGGCACAAGGTGGAGTTCTCGATCAGCGTCGCCGGTGAGGTGGTGGACAAGGGTGTGAAGTACGCGGTGCCTGGGAAGCCGCTGGTGGTCGTGAAGGGGGCGCCGTGAAGCGCGGGCTGGCTGTGTCGATGTTGCTCCTCTCGCTGGCGGCGCACGCGCAGGTCGTGCCCGAGCGCGAGGTGGAGATCATTCAGTCGCTGTACGACACCGGGAAGTACGCCGACGCTGCGAAGCGGGCGAACGAGTCGTTGGCGGTCACCAACTTCTCCGACGTGCAGCGGGTGAAGCTCCACGAATTGGCGGGGCTCTCGGCCTTCAACCTCGGCGACACGAAGGCGGCCCAGGCGGCCTTCCTGCAGTTGCTGCGCATCAACCCCGACTACATCCTCGACCCGTTCGCGGTGCCGCCGCCGGCGATCAAGGTCTTCGATCAGGTGCGCAAGGAGAACACCGACGCGCTGAACCTGGTGCGGCAGCAGATCGCCATTCGGGTCGAGCAGGACAAGCGGGCCGCCGCCGAGCGGGAGCGCCTCAAGGCCGAGCAGGAAGAGCGGCGCCGCAAGGCCGAGTTCCTCGCCAACGACATCACGGTGCGCACCATCGAGCGGCGCTCGATGCTGGTGAACTTCATCCCCTTCGGGGCCGGTCAGTTCCAGCAGGGCCGCGTGGGCTGGGGCGTGGCCTTCGCGGTGTCGGAGGGCCTGATGGCGGTGCTGAGCCTGGTGTCCTTCTTCGCCATCGAGTCGCTGTACACCACCGACACCCTCACCTTCTCGGGCTACCTCACCGAAGACGGCAACTACACGGTGCGCGTGCGGTACATCGACGCCACCCGCCGCGGTGAGCGCGACGTGTGGACCGCGCTCAAGTACGGCACCGGCATCGCCTTCTACGCGCTGTGGGCCATCGGCACCGGCGACGCCATCTGGCGCCACGAAGATCAGATCGTCACCGAGAAGAAAGAGCCCGTCTCGCCCGCGACGAAGGTGCCGACCGCGCGCCTGCGCATTTTCCCCACGCCCGGCGGACTCGGCGCCGGCGTCACCATCGGTTTTTGAAAGACAGGAGCACCGAAGATGCCCAGCCTCACCATCAAGACGCCTGACGGAAAGACCCGCTCGGTCACGCTCCTCAAGCGCATCACCAGCCTCGGCAAGGGCGCGGACAACGACATCGTGCTCGACGACGCGCGCGTGCCCGAGACCGCCTTCGCCATCATGTTCGACGGCCTCTCGTACAAGGTCGGCGGCGAGGTGAAGTTCCAGGTCAACGGCAAGGCGACCGACGAGGCCGAGCTCAAGCCCAACGACGTGGTGAAGGTGGGCGACACCGAGCTGACCTTCTCGACCGCCGACGCCCCGATGGCCCAGCCCGCGCTGGCCACCCGCTTCTCGCGCGGCGACTCGAAGGATCCCGACGCCTCGACGCAGGAACAGCCCGGCGTGCCCGGCCGCGAGCTGGCGGCGCTGCGGCGGCTGACCCGCTTCTCCGAGAACCTGCTGTCGCGCACCGATCTCGACAAGCTCCTCGAGAGCCTGATGGACGAGTGCATCGACGTGGCGCGCGCCGACAAGGGGTTCCTGATCCTCATGGAGAGCAACCAGCTCCGCGTGAAGGTCGCCCGCAACGTGCAGCGCGAGACCATCGAAGACGCCCTCGAGCGCGTCAGCGACTCGATCGTCAACAAGGTGGTGCAGGCGCAGAAGCCGTTGATCATCGCCGACGCCCTCGACGACCCGGAGTTCAACAGCAGCGAGTCGGTGGTGAACCTCAAGCTGCTGTCGGTGATGTGCGCGCCGCTGATGCACAAGGGCGAGCTCTTCGGCCTCATCTACCTGGGCAACGATCGGCTGGTGAACCGCTTCGATCAGAAGGCCCTCGACACCCTCACCATCTTCGCCGCGCAGGCGTCGCTGATCGTGCAGAACGCCCTGCTGGTCAACGAGCTCAAGCTCGAGAACACCACCCTCAAGACCCGCCTCGAAGAGCAGACCTACGGCGACATCGTCGGCGCCTGCCAGGGCATGAAGGACGTCTACAAGCGCATCGACAAGATCGCCCCCACCGACATCTCGGTGCTGGTGATCGGCGAGACGGGCACCGGCAAGGAGCTGATCGCCAAGGAGCTCCACCGCCACTCGCCGCGCGCGAAGGGCCCGTTCATCTCGATCAACTGCGGCGCGATCCCCGAGAACCTGCTCGAGAGTGAGCTGTTCGGCCACGTGAAGGGCGCCTTCACCGGCGCGGTGGCCACCAAGCTGGGGCGCTTCCAGGCGGCGATCAACGGCACCCTCTTCCTCGACGAGATCGGCGAGATGCCGCTGCAGCTGCAGGTGAAGCTGCTGCGCGCCCTGCAGGAGAAGGTCGTCTACAAGGTCGGCGACAACCGCCCCGAGCCGGTCGACATTCGCATCGTCGCCGCCACCAACAAGAACCTCGACGAAGAGGTCCGCAAGGGCGCCTTCCGCGAAGATCTCTACTTCCGCATCAACGTGGTGACGCTCAAGCTGCCGCCCCTGCGCGATCGCGGCGACGACATCACCGTGCTCGCGAAGTTCTTCCTCAACCGCTACTCGAAGGAGTTCGACTCGCGCGCCCGCGGCTTCACCCCGTCGGGCATCGTGGCGATGAAGAAGTACAACTGGCCGGGCAACATTCGCGAGCTCGAGAACCGCATCAAGAAGGCCGTGGTGCTCGCCGACAAGCCGCTGCTGGGGCCCGAAGATCTCGATCTGCGCCCCGAGAACCTCCCGCCCATTCTCGCCCTCGCCCAGGCCAAGGAAGAGTTCCAGAAGCGGTACATCAACGAGGTGCTCGAGCGGAACAACGGCAACCGCACCAAGACCGCCAAGGATCTCGGCGTCGACCCGCGCACCATCTTCCGCCACCTGGAAAAACTGGAGGGTGAGCGCGCAGAGGGAACCCTGCCATCTGAGACAGAGTACGAAGAGGCCTGAACGTGCGTAACTATCTGAATTTACGAGCGCCGAAGGGCACGCCCGCCATGGCAGGGATGTTGCTCTGCGTGGTGGCCTGCGCCCCGCTCGTGGGGTGCCTGCTTCCTCAGGACGAACAGGTGATCTCCCAGCTGCCCAGAAAGCGGAACAGCCCCCTCAAGGTGGTGCCCTTGAGACCGCCGCTGCGCACCACCTTCTATTCGTCGAACGCCTGCCCCAGCCGGAACCCCAGCTTCGAAGTCGCGGTGGAAGACCCCGACGTCGCCGACACGCTGCGCAGCCTGTGGTTCATCGACCTGACCAGCAACGCCAACCCGGTGCCGTACGCGACGACGCCCCGGCTCTCGAACAACTCGGTCAGCCGCACCGTCGCCGCGCCCACCTCGCTCTCGTTCACCAACGCGCTGTCGAACCTCAGCTCCGAGACGCACCTGCTGACGGTGTACGTGTCGGACAGCGAGTTCGACGAGGTCACCAACGGCAACGTGACGGCCAGCCGCCCCCCCGCCGGGTTCCTCTCCGATGGTGGGCCGCTGCTCGATACGCCGTCGATCGACAGCTACACGTGGGTGCTCGACGTGGAGGCCTGCCCGTGAAGCGCGCGGTGCTCCTGCTCGTGGGGTTGCTGGCGGCCTGCACCATGAGCGCGCGGCCTACGGGCCTCGACATCTGCGTCACCGACGAGCAGTGCGACTCGGGCCAGCTGTGCTTCGCCGAGGGCTGCGGCGACCCGGGCAAGAACGTCGTGGTCGAGGTCACCGGCGGCTCGCTCACCGGCCAGTTCGCCCGCGAGTTCCCCCAGCCCACCGGCACGCTGCGCGCGACGCAGAACTTCGATCTGGGGCCCGCGCTGTCGATCAACGGCCAGTTCCAGCGGGCCGTGTCGTCGGCGATCACCGAGACCACCTCGTACACCGACCCGGTGGTGGTGCGGGCGGTGGGCCAGAGCCAGCTGCTGCCGGGCATCACCCGCTCGTTCGAGGCGCGCTTCGACAAGCCAGAGCGCGGCTTCTTCGAGATGAAGGTCGGCGCGGGAGACTTCGTGCTCACCGCCACCCCGGTCAACCCGGTGGTGCCGCCGGCCGTCACCACCGCGCAGATCGGCCTGGGCACCGCGGCTCCGCCGGTGACCTTCGCCTTCCCCGCGGTCGACGGGGCGCCGGCGCTGGCCGGGCAGCTCATCAAGCGGCTCGACTCGCGCTTCGCGCCTCCGGAGCCGGTGCTGATCGGCGCGGTGTACCTCGCGAAGAACCTCGACGTGCCGGTGGTCGAGCTGCAGCTGCTCGACCCCGAGACCGGCCTGCCGCTGTCGCAGCGCGTGCCCGTCTCGGGCACCACCGGTGAGTTCGCGATGATCGTCAGCCCGGAAGCGCGCTCGCACCGCCAGCTCACCCTCGTCGCCTCGCCGCGCGAGCCGGGCGTCGCCATCCCCACCAAGCGGTTCCTCCTCGACACGCCGCTGCCGTCGATCATCTCGCTCGAGTATGGCGACTTCGGGGAAGAGGGAGCGCTGGTGGGCACCATCGTCGACAGCGTGGGCAGCCCCGTGGCCGGCGCCCAGGTGCTGCTCGAGGGCACGGTCGGCGGCGACGGCACCTTCCGCAGCAAGACGGTCGAGACCGACGCGGCGGGCGAGTTCCGGCTCAACACGCTCCCCTCGAAGAGCGACGGCAGCTTCCAGTTCACCGTGGTGCCGCCCCGCGGCAGCCGCGCGGCGTACACCCAGCGCTCGGTGACGGTGCGGGTGGCCGCGGGCGTGGCGACGATGAGCCCCGCGCAGATCGCCCTCGAAGACCGCCTGGTGACGCTGGGCACGGTGACCAAGCCCCGCGGCGAGCCCGCGGTGGGGGTGGTGGTGCACGCCACGCGGCAGCCCGACCCCAACAGCACCGAGTCGCGCGCCCTGCCCGTCGAGCCCGCCGAGACCGTCACCGACATCGACGGCACGTTCCGGCTCCCGCTCGATCCCGGCACGTGGCGCTTCGAGTACATGCCCTCCGACGTCGCCCCGCTCGCCAGCCGGCTGATCACCATTCAGGCCACGCTCGACGACAAGGGCCGCAAGGTGCCGACGCTCGAGCTCCCCGAGGTGCAGCTCGCCTTCGGCCGCACGGTGTCGGGCGTCGTCACCGCCACCATGGCCAACGCCGGCGATCCGGTGCCCTACTCGCAGCTGCGCTTCTTCCGCGTGGCGTCGGTGGGCGGCAAGCCGACCTCGGTGCTGCTGGGCTCGACCATCGCCGACGGGCGCGGGCACTACTCGGTGGTGCTGCCGACCGTCACGGGCCCCGCCGACGCGGGCATGTGACGATCACTTCTTCGCCGGCGCGCTGACCAACGCCCCGCACAGCCCGGGCAGGCGCGGCGCGGCCGGGTCGAAGGCGCGCCGGAGCAGGCACCCCACGTTCACGATGCGGCCGTCGTCGAGCGGGAGGCTCGCCCGCACGTTGCTGGGGAAGCCGAGGTGCCTCGCCGACTCGAACGAGCACCTACCTTCTTGCCCCAGCACCGCGCAGCGGAAGTGGTTGCGCGAGTGGCCGGTCTCGTACAGGCCGACGTCGTAGCTGAACTCGAAGTCTGGGCACACGACGTACGCCGACGACGGACTGCTGCGCGCCACCGAACAGGCCGCCTCGATCGGCAGCGACTTCCCGAGGATGTTCAGCGAGGTCACCGGGATCTTCTCGGGGATGCCCTTCGCCGCCACCAGCCCCAGCCCCCGCCGGCACAGCGGCTCGCCCCACGTGGCGCGGGCAGGCGCGCAGGTGATCACCCGCTGGCGCGGCCCTTCGCCGCCCGCCGCCGCGACCACCACGAAGCCGACCGGCGCGTCGCCCTGCTGCACGATCCACTGGAGCCCTTCGCGGCCGTCCACCAGCACCGGGCGTGGCCCCTCGGTGACCGCGCCCGGGTGGTCGGACACGAAGCGATCGACGAAGGGCTTCGCATTCGCCTGGCGCTCCCCGGTCGAGAACTCAATCACCGCGAACGTCGTGCCCTTGCCGGGCTGACTCTCGCTCCCGTCGGGGCTGCAGTAGAGGTGCGACGCCAGGGGGAAGCACGTCGAGAAGAACGACTCCGGGGCGACCGGCAGAGACGCCGGCACGTTCGGTGGAGCCGCCAGCAACAGCAGCGCGAAGAGCGACATGGGTGCCCCTCAGGATACCCGCGCGGGTCGTGAGGTCTTACTTCCCGTCGAGCTGACGCTTGAGCTCGTCGGCCGCCGGCCCCACCCCGCCGGTGAACTGCACCGAGGCGGTGGTGTAGAGGTCGAGCACGCGATCGAGCGAAGAGAACGCCGCGCGCACCTTCTCGCGCGAGTCGAGGCCGCAGCGCGCTTCGACGTCGCGCTTGCGCTTGAGCCACTCGATGCGGAACCCGAGGAACCGCTGATCGGCGTGGGTGATGTCGTTCGACTCGGCGAGGTTCTTCCGCTGCTGCTCGAGCTCCGCGAACAGCGCGCGGCCCTGCTGCAGGCACTCCTCTTCACTGAGCGCCGAGCCGGCGAACTTCGGGGCCTCAGGGGTCATCGCCAGCACCGACTTGTAGACGCTGAAGATGATGAGGCACGAGAAGCCGACCGAGACGATCAGGTACACCGACCACGAGAGGATGCGGAAGGGACGAAACCGCGGATCTTTCGGGTCGGCGCCGCTCATCGCGTGGGCGCTGGGGCGGGGGTGGGCGCAGGCGCGGCCGGCGCGGGGGCCGCGGGCGCGGCGGCGCCAGGCACGGTGCGCTGCAGGCGCGAGACGAACTGCATGCGGAAGTCGGAGGAGGGATACGTGCTGTAGCCTTCCTTGGCGGTCGCCACGGCGAGGTCGCGGTTGCCGGTCATGTCGTACGACTGCATGAGCATCATCAGCGCGAAGTCGCGGAGCTTGGCCTTCTTGTCGCCGTCGGTGAAGCGCGTGAGGTGCTTGATCGCGTCCTCGAACTTGCGCGACTGGAAGTACGCGTTGCCCAGGTAGAACGACGCGTCGAGCGCGTCTTCGGGCACGGGGTCCATCGTCATGAAGCGGTTGAGCTGCGAGATGGTCTCGGCCCAGTCCTGCCGGCGGAAGGCCGACTTGCCCTTCTCGAGCACCGCGCCACCGACCTCCTTGCGCAGCGAGATCGCGCGATCCTGCAGCACCAGCTTGGCGAAGGGCGCGAGGCGGGTCTGATCGATCTTCGACAGCGCGTCGATGCCCTTGAGCCGCTCTTCACCGGGGAGCGTGGTCATCTGCCGGTACACCTGCAGCGCCGACTGCTCGGCGGCCTGCTGCCCGGCGATCTCGGCCTTGAGCTTGTCGATGGTGACGTTGAGCTCGCCGACCTGCTTCTCGAGGCGCTCGCGCTCGGCGTTGGCGCTGGCGGCGCGCGCGTTGGAGATCACCACCACGCCCGCCACACACAGCCCCGCGAAGAGGATGTAGACGGCGCCGGTGCTGAACCAGGTGCGCTTCTGAAACGCGTCCTGCTGGGCGGTGACGACCTTCAGCTCGGCGTGCAGCGTCTTGAGCGCGTTGTCGGTCTTGATCGTCATGTTCCGCGACTCGACTACTTCGCGGCGAATCTCTTCCAGCAGCTTGCTCGAATCAGGTGCGTTGTCGGCCATGTCGCGGGTCGCTCTATCAGAAGCCGGGCACGTCGAGGTCTCGCTTGAGCGCTGGCGGGAAGAAGACGGTGAAGTGCACGCTGAACATCACCCCGCCCACGTTGATTCCGCTGATGTCGGGCACCGCGTTGCGCGCGTAGATGTAGCGGACGTCGAGGCCCACGCCGTAGCGGTCCATGATCTTCTGGGTGAAGCCGCCGCCGCCCACGAAGCCCACCGTCACCTTCTCGGGGATCTTCGCGTCGCGCGCGCTGAGCGCCGAGAGCATCGGGCCCGCCTGCGCCGACAGATAGGGGCTGAAGCCCTTCCAGAAGACGTCGGTACCGACCAGCCGGCCGCCGATCACCGCGCCCGCCGTCAGCGACGAGAACGGCCGGGTGCCGCCGTCGACCGCGCGCAGCGCGAACTCGTGGTACCCGAAGAGGAGATCGATCGAGACCTCGAGCGACGTCGTGACCCCGAGGCCGAAGCTGGCGAACCCGGCGCCGCCCCCATCGACGGTGGGGATCACCGGCGTGCCGAGGTCGGCGGCGTGCGACTGGAACCACCAGTTGGGCACCCAGCGGAACCCGCCGCCCACCGAGATGCGCCCGACGCCGTCGATGCCCTGCGCCCACCCCGCGCTGCTCAGCACGAGCGCGCACACCACGAACCACTGCTTCATCGGATCACCAGGTCTTCCAACCTTCGACCCGCGCACGCGGAGGCATGTGCGGGGGCACCGGCGGGACGCGCGGCGCAGACTTCTTCGGAGCGGCCTCGACGGCGGGCGACGGCGCGGGCGGCGGCGGCACCGCGGCCACCGGGGTCACCGCGATCGGCGACGGAGGCGTCAGCTTCTCCTCGAGGACCTTCACGTACATCTTCAGCTCGGCGAGCGCCTGCTCACGCTCCATCAGCCGGCGGAAGAGATCGACCCGGCGCTCCTTCTCGTCCATCAGCTCCGAGTGGAGCTGCATCAGCGAAGCCATCGCCTTCTCGGCGTAGCTGGCGGGCACGAGCTGCGCGGCCGACTGAATGCTGAGCGCTTCGTTCATTTCGGTTTCTCCCAGGCGCAGTCGAGGAAGGTGGTGCGGGGCCCGAAGAGGCAGGCGCGAAGGCAGCGGAACAGGCAACGAACGCCGAACTCGCGGACGATGAGACGGGCATTGGCGAGGACCTCACGACCTCGGATGACTCCGTCCATGCATCACCTCTCGGGTGCTACAGGTGTGGAGCGGACCGTAGCGGTGGCCGGCGACCCCGCAAGTTTTCAGCCGCGCCCGGCCTGCGCCTCGAGCTCGAGGAGCGGCACGTCGCTGACCACCACCGAGCGACGCCGCGCGGTCGCGGTGAAGTCGGCCTCGTCGAGCTGCGCGAGCAACGCGCGGATCTCGTCGTGGCTCACCCCACGCACCGGCACCGAGCCCGCGGCGTACGCCAGCTCGCTGAGCGCGGTCTCGTCATCGGGCGCGGCCACGACGCGCGGCAGCCACGTCGCGAGCTCCGTGTGTTCCAGCTCCGCGGGGACCCGCTTGATGGCCACCGTCTCGCCGCCGAAGTCTTCGAGCTCGATGCCCCAGCTCGCGAGGCGGTCGCGCTGCGCGAGCCACGCCCTGGCGTCAGGGGTGCTGATCGTCGCGCTGAAGAGCGTGGGCGCCTCGTCGCGGAGCAGCCCTGCCCGAAACCGCGCGCGCAGCCCGTCGAGCACCACCCGCTCGCGCACCGCCTTCGGGTCGAGCACCACCAGCGAGCCGCCGGGCCCCTCGCACACCCAGAAGCGCTTCCCGAGCTCACCGAGGAACTTGAGCGACGAGAAGTAGCCGGGCGGCGGCGCCTCGTTGAGCCCGGGGCGCGCGGTGCCGAACGCCGGGCGGGTCGGCTGGTCCATCACCGAGGGCGCCGCCTGCGGCTCGAAGGGCAGCCCCGCCCCGCCCGCCTCGATGGCGCGCGAGAGGAACCGATCGACGGCCATCGCGTAGTGGGCGTTGATGTCGTCCCCCACCGGAGACGATGGTGATTGACGCCACGGCGCAGCCTTGAGCGCGCGCGAGACCGCGGCTGCCAGCGCGTCTTGCGTGGTGCGGGGGTCCGAGAAGCGCACCTCGAGCTTCTGGGGGTGCACGTTCACGTCGACCGACTGCGGGTCTACGTCGATGAAGATCGCGCACACCGGCTGGCGCCCCGGAGGCAGCGAGTCTTGAAAGGCGCGCTGCACCGCCGAGTTGACGCCGCGATCGCGCACGTAGCGCCGGTTGACGAAGGTGTAGAGGCCGCGCGCGGTGGGGAGCGTGAACTCCGGCGAGGCGATGAAGCCGTGCACGTGCACGCCCAGGCGCCGCTCGTCGATCTCCAGCAGGTGCGGCTCGACCTCGCTGCCCAGCAACGCGGCGATGCGCTCCTTCGGTCGCTTCGGGGTGGCGGGGCTGGAGATCAACAACCGCCCGCCGTGCTCGAGAAAGAAGCCGACCTCCGGGTGCGCGAGCGCGAGCCGGGTGACCGCCTCCTCACAGTGGGTGAGTTCGGTGGACTCGCGCTTGAGGAACTTGCGGCGCGCGGGCACGTTGAAGAACAGATCGACCACGTCGATGCGCGTGCCCCCGGGCGGCGGCGCGTCTTCGACCACCGGGGTGCTCCCGCCCTCGATGCTGATCTTCGTGGCCACCAGCGCGTCGGGCTCGCTGGTGAGCATGGTGAAGCGCGACACCGAGGCGATCGACGGAATGGCCTCGCCGCGGAACCCCTTGGTGAGGATCTGAAAGAGCCCGTCGGCGTCGCGCAGCTTGCTGGTGGCGTGGCGCTCGAGGCTCAGCAGCGCGTCTTCGCGCGACATGCCGTGGCCGTCGTCGATGATGGCGATCGCCGAGAGCCCACCTTCCGACAGCAGCACCCGCACCGTGGTGGCGCCGGCGTCGATGGCGTTCTCCGCCAGCTCCTTCACCACGCTCGCGGGCCGCTCGACCACCTCACCGGCGGCGATCTGGTTGATGAGCTCGTCGGTGAGGCGGCGGATTCGTCCCATGGACCTTAAATGCGAGGCGGCGGCGCCTGAGCCTCCGTTACACTGACACCCCGAAGCGATGCCACTCAATCCTCCCGAACTCCTTCAGCGAATCCAGCACCACCTCGGGCAGCTCGTGCTCGGCAAGTCCGAGCAGGTGAAGCTGGCCCTCACCTGCCTGGTGGCGCGGGGGCACCTCCTGCTCGAAGACGTGCCGGGGGTGGGCAAGACGACGCTGGCCGAGGGCCTGGCGCGCAGCTTCTCGATGAGCTTCTCGCGGGTGCAGTTCACCGCCGACCTGCTGCCCAGCGACATCCTCGGGGCGTCGGTCTTCCTGCAGGCCAAGGGCACCTTCGAGTTCCGCCCCGGGCCGGTGTTCCACCAGGTGGTGCTGGCCGACGAGCTCAACCGCGCGCCGCCGCGCACCCAGTCGGCGCTGCTCGAGGCGATGGCGCAGGGCCAGGTGAGCCTCGACGGCACCACCCACACCCTGCCCCAGCCCTTCGCGGTGATCGCCACCCAGAACCCGCTCGATCTGAGCGGCACCTACCCGCTGCCCGACTCGCAGCTCGATCGCTTCCTGCTCCGGCTGTCGCTGGGCCACCTCGCGCCGGAGGTCGAGACCCAGCTGCTGATGGAGCGCCGCGCCGACCCGCTGCTCGCCTTCAAGCCCATCGCGGACGCTGCCGATCTCGCCGCGCTGCAGGCCGCCGCCGACGCGGTGAAGATCTCGCGCGACATCGCCGACTACGCGGTGCGCCTCGCCGCCGAGACCCGGGCCCACGCCGAGATCGAGCGCGGCATCAGCACCCGCGCGGTGCTGTCGTTGATGTCGGCGGCCCGCGCCATCGCCCTGTGGGAAGGCCGCGACTTCGTGACGCCCGGTGACGTGAAGGTGGTGGCGGTGCCCGCGCTCTCGCACCGCCTGCTGCTCAAGAGCTCGACTCACGGCGCGTTCTCGCGCGACGAGGCCGCCCACCTCGTCGCCGAGCTGCTGCGAAAGGTGCCGGCGCCGAGGTGAGCCGGCGCCCGGAATGGCGCAGCTGGCGCCGCACGTTGAAGGTGACCCGCGTCGGGCGGACGTACCTCGTCATCACCGTGGGCGTGGGCCTGGGCGCGCTCAACACCGGCAACAACCTGCTCTACCTGGTGCTCGGCTTCCTGCTGGCGATCATCGTGCTCTCGGGCGTGTTGTCCGAGCGGGTGATCGCAGATCTGAAGGTGCGCCGCATGCTCCCCGAGGGCGCCTTCGCGCAGGAACCGTTCGCGCTCCGCTACGAGGTCACGCGCAAGCAGGGTCGCGCCTTCGCGGTGCGCATCTCGGAAGCGGGCGGCGTGCTGGCGGGCTGGGCGTGGGTGCCCACGGTGCTCGCCGGGCAGCCGGTCGTCGCGCGCGCCGACATGGTGGCGCCGCGCCGGGGCCCGCTGCGGCTGGGTGAGGTGCAGATCTCGACCCTCTTCCCCTTCGGGCTCTTCGAGAAGACGCGCACCTTCCCCCTCGACGAGACGCTGCTGGTGTGGCCGCGGCGCGGCTTCACCTGTGAGCCCCCCGACGCCGATCACGGCCACCAGACGGGCGAGCTGGGCAACCAGCGCCACCGCGACGGCTCGGGCGACGTGCAGGGGCTGCGCGAGCTGGGCGATCTCGAAGACGCGCGCGGCGTGCACTGGAAGAAGAGCGCCACCGCCGGCAAGTTGTTGAAGGTCGAGCGCGAGCGGGAAGACCGCAAGCAGTACACCCTGCGCATCGGCAGCGAGGTGCCGGGCGATCAGCTCGAGCGCGACTGTGAAGAGACCGCGGCGTTGACCAGCCGGCTGCTGGCGGAGGGCAACGACGTGGGCCTCGAGGCCGGCGGGCGGCGCATTCGGCCTGCCTCCGGGCCGGGCCACGAGCGGCGCATTCTCTCGGCGCTGGCGGTCCTGGGCTACGCGATCCCGGAGCGCAAGCCGTGAACCTCGCGCCGCGACGAGCCCTTCGGCTGCGCCTTCGCGATCTGGCGGCGGCCTCGTCGTTCGCCGCGGTGGCGCTCTCGGGCTCACTGCCCAGCTACGTCACCGTGCTCTTCCTCGCGTCGCTGGTGCTGAGCCTCGCCGGCCGCCGCCCCTTCGCCAGCCGGCCGGTGTGGTCGGTGCTGTTGCTGCTGGGCATGGCGGTGATCGTCTTCGGCCTCGCCTTCCGCGGGGTGATCGACCTGGTGATCGCCGCGGTGTCGTTCGCCACGCTCGTCACCGGCCAGCGCATGTTGTCCGAGCCGTCGCCGGGCACCGATCAGCAGGTGCTGCTCGCCTCGCTGCTGCTGATGGCGGGCGCAGCGGCCCTGTCCGGCGACGTGTGGTTCGCGCTGTGCCTGCTGTCGTTCGGCGTCTTCGCGTGCCTGTCGCTGGGCCTCGCGGTGGTCGAAGGGCCGGTGGAGCGCGACGAAGATCTGCCGCTGGCCCCGGTGATGCGGCAGGTGAGCATCGGCGTCGCGATCGCGCTGGTGGGCGGCATCTCGTTCTTCATCCTCTTCCCGCGCCTGTCGTGGAACGTCGCGGCCCGCCGCACCGGGCCCGGCCTGCTCGGCGGCACCACCGGCATGACCGATCGCGTGCGGCTGGGCGGCGGCGGCGACATCAAGACCAGCGCGCGCGTGGTGCTCCGCGCGAAGCTCGAGCCCAACCCCGGAAAGGAGCGCCTCGAGCGCTACTGGGTGGGGCGGCACTTCGACTCCTTCGACGGCCGCGAGTGGCGTGGCACCGGCACTCCCGGAGAAGCAAAGCCGCGCGTGATGCTGGGCGACCCCAGCCAGGCCACCATTCAGCGCATCGAGCTGCTGCCCGCCTACGAGAGCCGCACGTTGGTGGGCCTCGAGCACCCCGTCTACTTCGGCCCCGCCAGCGCGCTGAACAACGGCGGCACCACACAGGCGATGTTGATTCGGGTCGGCGACGAAGAGGTGCGCTTCGCCGAAGACGCCAACGCGTACACGTACACCGCGCAGAGCCGGGCCGACTACCCGATGCTGGAAGACGACGAGGCGAAGCTCGCCCCGCTCACCCGACTCCCGGAGACGCTCGACCCGCGCGTGACGGCGCTGGCCCAGCGCGTGGCCGGCGACGCCAGGGACCCCGAGCAGATCGGCCGCCGTCTCGAGAACTGGCTGCGGAACAACCTCGAGTACACCCTCGCGCTCCCGGGGGAGGTCGACGACCCGCTCAGCGACTTCCTCTTCGTGCGCAAGGCCGGGCACTGCGAGCACTTCGCGACCGCGCTGGCGGTGATGCTGCGCACCCGCGGCGTGCCCTCGCGCGTGGTGGGCGGCTTCTTCGGCGGCGAGCTGGTGGGCAACCGCTACGTGGTGCGCGCTGGCGACGCCCACGCGTGGGTCGAGGCCTATTCGCCGGTGCGCGGGTGGGTGACGCTCGACGCGACCCCCGACGACGGGCGCGGCAGCCGGCCGCAGGCGCTCATCGCGCGGCTGGTGAACACCTACGAGCAGCTCGAGGAGCTGTGGCGCTCGCGCGTCGTCGACTACTCGATCATCGATCAGTGGAACTTCGTGCGCGGGCTGATCCGGCCGCCGAACAACGCGGGCGCGGGCGACGACGAGCGCCCCGAGCCGACCGCGAGCCGCACCCGCACGCCGACCCGCGCGATCGTCGTGGCCCTCGCCGCCGCGCTGCTCACCTGGGTCGTCTGGCAGCGCCTGACGCGCCGACGCGCCGCCACCCACCCCGCGGCGGACTTCCTGGGCGAGCTCGAGCGCAAGCTGCAGGAGGCGCAGATCGCCTTCCTCCCCGGCGAAGACATCGAGCAGCTCCCCCAGCGCCTGCGCCGCCAGCACCACCGCCTGGCCGAGCCGATCGGCCGCGCCAGCCGCCGGTACCTCGAGGCCCGCTTCGGAGGCCGCCCGCTCTCGAAGGCCGAGCGCCGCGAGCTGTTGAACGCGCTCTCGGGGGTCCCCCGAAGCGGCTAGGCTCCGCGCGTGCTCCTGCGGATCCTCGAGATGGTGCTGCCGGTGCGGAGGGGTGAACGGCAGCTCACCTTCACCCTGTTCCTCCACAGCCTCTTCGCGGTCGGCGCCTTCCTCACCGGGCGCACCGTGCGCGACGCGCTCTTTCTCGCGCACAGCGATCGCTCGACCCTCGCGTGGATGTACGTGCTCTCGGCCGTCTTCGTGACGGGCAGCGGGCTGATCTACGCGCGCCTCGCCAACCGGGTGCGCCGCGATCTGATGGCGCTGATCTCGGCCTCGCTCTTCGCCGGGCTCTTCGTGCTGCTGTGGGCGCTCGAGCGCGCGCACGTGCCGGGCATCTACAGCATCATCTACGTCTACGTGGAGGTGATGGGCGCGCTGGTGCTGGTGCAGTTCTGGACCCTGGCCAACGAGCTGTTCAACGCCCGCGAGGCCAAGCGCCTGTACGGCTTCATCGGCGCCGGCGGCACGTTCGCCAACATTCTCATCGGGCTCATCGGCGCGCGCGTCGCCACCGCCTTCGGCACCAACGCGCTGTTGTTGATGTGCGCCGCCCTGCTCTTCGTCACCGGCGGCGCCAGCTTCGCGGGCGGACGGCTGGGACGGCAGCGGCTCTTCGCGCGCGCGGCGTCAGGCAAGCCCAGCCCGGCCAGGCGATCGGGCGGCGCCAGTCGAGTGATCAACGACTCGCACCTGCGCACCGTCGCCATCCTCTCGGCGATCACCTTCTTCACCACCACGCTGATCGACTTCCAGTTCAAGGTGGTGGCCGCCGACAAGATGAAGGGCGACGAGCTGGCGGCGTACTTCAGCTACTTCAGCGCGGTGGTGGGCGCGCTCGCGCTGGGCCTGCAGCTCTTCGGCACCAGCCGGCTGCTCAACCGCGCGGGCGTGATCGGCTCGCTGGCGGTGCTGCCCGTCTCACTGGCGCTGGGTGACGCGGCGCTGCTGATCTTCCCCGCGCTGTGGGCGGCCTCGATGGCCAAGGGCGCCGACACGCTGTTCCGCTACTCGGTCAACGACGCCACGACGCAGATCCTCTACCTCCCGGTGCCGGCGCAGGTGCGGGTGTCGGCCAAGGCCTTCATCGACGGCGTGGTGAAGCCGGTGGCCATCGGGCTCGCCGGTCTGTCGCTGGCTGGCTACCGGCTGTGGATGAAGGGCGACCCGTACCGCCTCGCGTGGTTCTCGCTGGCGCTGGCCCTGGGCTGGGTGGGCGTGGTGATGAGCATGCGCTCGAAGTACATCAAGTCGCTGCAGGACAACTTGAAGCAGCGGCGGCTCGATCTCGAGTCAGCGCGACACCAGGTGATCGACGGCAACACCAACAAGGTGCTCGAACGCGCCCTGGCCAGTGACGACGAGCAGGAAGTGCTCAACGCCCTCTCGCTGCTGCCCCACCTCGAGAAGCTGGAGCTCGATCAGCGCGTCGAGCTGCTGCTCGATCACCGCTCGTCGGCGGTGCGGGTCAAGGCGCTCGAGTACTACGCCCACCGGCAGACGATGCGCTTCGCCAACTCGGTGTTCCGGCGCTTCGAAGATCAGGACCCCGCGGTGCGCGCGGCGGCGATCGACGCGTTCTGCGCCATGGGGCGCGACAAGGCGGTGCGCTCGGTGCGGCCCTTCCTCGCCGACCCCGATCCCCGCATTCGCAGCGCGGCGGTGACGGGCATGATCCGCTTCGGCGGGCTCGATGGCGTGCTGGTGGCCGCCGAGGCGCTCAAGGCGCTGATCGACAACGGCGACCCGATCATGCGCCAGCACGCCGCGAAGGTGCTGGGGGCGATCGGCGTGCGCAACTTCTACCAGCCGGTGCTGCAGTTGATGAACGACCCCGATCTCCGCGTCAGGCGCGAGGCGGTGGTGGCTGCCGGGGTGCTCAAGAGCCCGGAGTTCGTGATCCCCCTCATCTACCGCACGCAGGCGCGCGAGACGCTGCGCGAGGCCACCCAGTCGTTGACCGCCTACGGCTCGAGCATCCTCACCACGCTGGCCAAGGTGCTCAGCAACCACCTCGAGGACCCCAACATTCGTCGCGCCATCGCGCGCGTGCTCGGCCGGCTGGGCACCAGCGAGGCGGTGGAGGTCATCGCCCGCCACCTCGACGAGGCCGACGAAGAGCTGCGCGGCGTGATGTACCGCTCGCTGGCCCGCGCGGTGAAGGGCAAGCGGCTGCTGCTCAAGGACGTCAGCCCGGTGAAGCGCGCGGTCGATCGCGAGCTCGAGCGCGCGTGGCGATCGCTCCACCAGCTCGAGCTGCTCAAGCTCGACGCGGTGCCCGGCCCCAACACCCCGCGCGACGGGGAAGCGGCCGCCCGCGCGCTGCTCGGCTCGGCGCTGACCGAGAAGGTGAAGCAGGTCGAGAGCCGCGTCTTCCTGCTGCTGGCGGTGCTCTACCCCGACGCCGACATGGAACAGATCAGCGCCGGCATTCAGGACGCCACCGCCGCCGACGCCAGCCGCCGCCGTGGCAACGCGGTCGAGCTGCTCGACAACCTGCTCGATCGCGACATCAAGGCGCGCTTCCTCCCGCTGGTCGAAGAGATCCCCCGAACCGAGCGCCTCAAACAGGTCATCGAGCGCTACCCCGCCCCCACCGTGTCCCCGGAGACGATGCTGGCCGAGCTCACCCGCGACGAAGCGGCCTGGGTGCGCGCGTGCGCCACGTGGTGCCTGTCGGAGGTCTCGCAGGAGCCCCAGGTGCGCGACGAAGTGCTGGCCCACTCGGTCGCCGACGCCCACCCGGTGGTGCGGGAGATCGCCCTCGTCTCGCTCGAGCGCAAGGCCCCGGCCCGGGCGGCGCCGCTCATCGAGGCCCGCCTCAAAGACGACGCCCCGCTGGTGCGCCGCCAGGCCGCGGTGTTGACGGCCCGGGCCTCGGCCCCGGCGGTGGGTTGAGGCTGGACAGGGGCCGCCTTTCCCCGGACGATGCCGGCGCCGATGCTCTCGACGGTCGAAAAGGTCCTCTTCCTCAAGTCGATCGATCTGTTCTCCCAGATCCCCGGCGAAGATCTGGCGGCCATCGCGCTCATCTCCACCGAGGAGCGGCGCGACAACGCTGACGAGATCTTCGGCGAGGGCGAGGCCGGCGACGCGCTGTACCTGGTGATCGACGGCAAGGTGCGGGTGCACAAGGCCGACCGGGTGATCGCCGAGCTGGGCGAGCGCGAGTGCTTCGGCGAGATGGGCGTGCTCGACGCCGCCCCGCGCTCGGCGACGGTGACCGCGGTCGAAGACACCAACCTCCTGAAGATCACCCGGGAAGACTTCCAGGAGATCATGACCGAGAAGCCGGAGATCGCGCAGGGCATCGTCAAGGTGCTCACGCGGCGTCTGCGCGACGCGATCCGCTGAAGGGCGTTACACTCGGCGCCGCATGCCGAACCGCGCCCCCCCGCCTCCCGCCCAGGCCGTCGCTGGTGCCGCCGCCCTCGCACCCGATCCCGCGCAAGACCCCACCGTCCGCAAGCAGGTCGAGCAGGCCCGTCAGGTCGCCTACCACCTGCTCAAGGGCCTCAAGGTCATCGCGATGTACCGCCACAACGAGGCGAAGTTCGGCGAATACCTCACCAAGGCGTGGCAGGCGCTCAGCGAGTACACGCAGGCCTACGGGCCGCTCAACCTGCGCGTCGAGCTGACCAACTTCAGCCTCTTCAAGCAGGACCTGTTCAGCGAAGAGAACCCCATCCCCTACAAGTTCTTCAAGGACGGGATCCGCCAGATCATCTTCCGCGACGGCTTCACGCTCGAGGAGCTCACGTCGTTCGTGATGATCTCGCTGTCTGATCCCGATCGTGGGGCCGACGACATCAACGCGCAGCTGTGGCGCGCCCAGATGCCGAACTTCGAATACATCATGGTCGAAGGCTTCAAGATCGACGAGATGTCCGAGGAGGAGGTGCAGGTCGAGGTCGACAAGATCGTCGACTACCTGCAGCGGCGCCTGCGCACCAACAGCGAAGACTTCGTGCGCTTCGCCCGTCTCTCCGAGGAAGACCTCGAGATGAAGATGGACAACATCGATCAGATGCGCGGCGTGGTGATCACCGGGGTCACCGCCACGCCCGAGCTCAAGGCCAAGCTCCAGCGCGAGGTGCACGAAGAAGAGAACCAGCGCCTGTTCCCCAAGCTGATCAGCGCCGTGTTCCAGGTGGTCGAGAACGGCGTGACCGATGCCGACCTGCTGGGCGAGATGTTCAGCCAGCTGCTCGACGCGATGCTGCTGCAGGAAGACTTCGCGATCATCAACCAGGTGGTGCTCAAGCTGCGCGCCATGGAACAGCGGGCCGGCGTCAACAGCTCGATCGGCCTGCTCTTGACCACCTTCATCAACCGCATGGGTGAAGAGCAGCGGCTCAACCGCATCGGCGAGATCCTCAAGTACGCCAAGCTCAAGAACCCGCCCGAGGTGATCAAGTACCTCACCAACATCAACGCCGACGCGATCCCCTCGCTGCTCACCACCCTCGAGGTGATCGAGCTCGCCGAGAACCGCACCCTGCTGTGCGACGTGATGGTCACCTTCGCCAAGGTGAACCCCGACCTGTTCGTCGAGAAGCTGCGCACCACCGACAAGCCGCAGGTGCAGCGCGACATGGTCTACGTGCTCGATCGTTCGAACCACCCCGACAAGCTCAAGTTCTTCAGCAACGCGCTGAAGACCAAGAACCTCGCCCTCAAGCTGGAGGTGATGAGCATCATCGCCCGCGGCCGCACCGGTGAGGCGCGCAAGCTGATCGCCTCGCTGCTCGAAGACGACACCTTGCAGGTGCGGCTCCAGGCCGCGCGCGTGCTGCCGGAGTTCGATCGCGAGAAGGCGTACCTCGACCTGCTGCGCCTGGTGAAGGACAAGGGCTTCGAAGAGAAGTCGGCGCAGGAAAAAGAAGGCCTCTACGCCGCGCTCGGCTCGACCGGCATGCCCGGCGCCATCAACTTCTTCGCCACCGTGCTGCAGCAGAAGAGCGGCCTGTTCAACAAGCAGAAGATCATCGCCGACAAGGTGCTCGCGGTGGCCGGGCTCGGCGGCGCGTGCACCATTCAAACCGCCAAGCTCCTGCAAGAATTCTCGGAGGACAAGTCCCAGCCCCCCGAGGTCACCCAGGCGGCGCGCATGCACCTCGCGCGCGTGCGCAAGTCACTGTTCGGTAGCCCGGACAAGGAGGCCTGACCGTGTCCGAGATCTCAGTCACCAAGGTGCAGGAAACCGAAGACGCGTCACCCGACGTCTTCGCCCGCGAGCACAACGAGAAGCTGCAGACCGCCGGCCGCCAGCTCATCTCGGCGCTCTACATGCTGCTGCGCTCGGTGAAGATGTACGACCCCGAGAACCACGTCTTCGAGAAGCCGATCGCCCAGCTTCAGGAGACGATGAATCAGGTCATCCAGAAGGACGGCAAGCTGGAGTTCATGGGGGTCAAGCAGTCGTTCTACCTGAACGGCATGCTGGTGAAGGTCGACATGAGCGCGCTCGACAACGTGCGCACCCTGCTCGAAGAGATGCGCTCGAAGGACGTGGGCGGCATCACCCTCTTCCGCTCGGTGAGCGTGCCCGAGCTCAAGAACTTCATCTGGATCTTCTCGAAGGAACAGAGCGACCAGGCCGACGAAGACGGCGTCGAGGGCAAGAAGCTCGTCTCGATGAAGCTGGCCAAGTGGTCGAAGCTCAAGGACAAGCTCGAGAACGAGAAGGACGAGAGCGAAGCCAAGCTCGACCGCAAGAAGTACGCGATGACCTGCTACGGCCGCGCGGTGCTCTTCGTGCGCAAGTACTTCGAGTCGCTGCGCAAGGAGAAGCCGATCGCCACCTCGAAGGTGCTGCGCGTGATCCAGGACCTGGTCGACATCTCGCTCGATCACCGCACCCACTTCCTGGGCATGACCACCACGCGGTCCGACAGCGAGTACCTCGCGTACCACTCGTGCAACACCGCGCTGATCACCATCGTCTTCGGCGCCGAGCTGGGGCTGACCAAGGCGCAGCTGCGCGACCTCGGGTACATCGCGCTGTTCCACGACGCCGGCATGGGCACCGTGCCCGACGAGCTGCTCAACAAGCGCGGGGCGCTGACGCTGGAAGAGCGCAACATCATCAACCGCGCGCCGCTGATCTCGATCCGCAACATCTTGCAGGAGAAGCAGATCAACCGCGCCACCCTGCTCCGGCTGGTGACGACCTTCGAGCACAAGGTCGATTACGGCACCGCGGTGCGTGACGGTCAGGGCAACATTCAGATGATCATCCCCAAGGCCAACCTCGGCCTGTACGCGAAGATGATCGCCATCGCCGCCACCTACGACGCGCTGACCTCGAAGCGGCCCTTCCGCGACGCGTACGGCCCTGAGGTGGCGCTGATGCTGATGTGGACCGAGATGCGCAACAAGTTCGATCCCGACCTGCTCAAGGTCTTCATGCGCGTGATGGCCATTCAGCCGATCAAGGTGCTCACCAAGCGCCAGACCTCAGTGTCGATCGGCATGCTCTGAGGCGAGCCGCTTCTCGGCGTCTTTGAAGTCCTTCGGCACGGGCGCGGTGAACGACAGCGCCTTGCCGGTGCGTGGGTGGGCGAACGCGATCTTCCACGCATGCAGCGCCTGCCGCGCGATGAGGTCGGGGCGCTGAGCCGCCTTCGTGCCGTACAGCGCGTCGGACAACAGCGGGAAACCCGCCTCGGCGAAGTGCATGCGGATCTGGTGGGTGCGCCCCGTCTCGAGCCCCACCTCGACCCGCGCCGCCTTCGCGAAGCGCTTGGTCACCTTGAAGTGCGTCACCGCGGGCTTGCCGGTGGCGACCTTGCCGGTGAAGCGCATGCGCTGGGTCGGGTGGCGGCCGTGCAGCGTGCGGAAGGTGCCTTTGTCGGGCGGCTGCCCGAGCACCAACGCGAGGTAGGTCTTCTGCACTTCGCGCGACTTGAAGGCGGCCTGCAGCGCCCTCAGCGCGACGTCGTGCTTCGCGATGATCAACAGGCCTGACGTGTCTTTGTCGAGCCGGTGCACGATGCCGGGCCGCAGCTCGCCGCCCACGCCCTGGAGATCCTTCACGTGGTGGAGCAGCGCGTTGACCAACGTGCCGCTGCCGTGCCCTGCGCCGGGGTGCACCACCATGCCCGCCGCCTTGTCGAGCACCACGATGTCGCGGTCTTCGTGCAGCACCGACAGCGGCAGATCTTCAGCCTGCGGAATGGCGGGGGTGGCGTCGGGAATGTGCAGCTCGATCTGCTCGACGCCCTTGAGGCGGAGCGAGGCCTTGATCGGCGCGCCTCCGATCGACACCTGGCCGGCTTCGATCAACGCCTGAACGCGCGCGCGGCTGAGCTCGGGCCGGCAGCGCACGATGAACTGATCGACGCGAACGCCCTGATCGTCAGGGCCCGCGACGACGACGACCGCGGGGTTCACCAGATCTTCGACTTCACGTGCCCCTTGGGCTTGATGATCACGTCGACGATCGCGCGATCGAAGAAGTTGGTGCGCGTGAAGATCTCCTTGCTCACGCGGCTCTTGAAGAGCTCACGACCCTCTTCGATCTCGTCCTTCAGCGTCTCGAACAGGTTGTCCTGCTCGATGCCTCGGATGATCTTCTGCTCGTTGTAGAGCGAGATGTCCGAAGCAATGGCCCGCGCCAACCGCATCGCCTTCGTTCGTTCTTCTTCAGTCATCGGTGAGATTTCGTAGTGCCGCGGGGGGGGAGGGTCAACCTTTCGACCGGTGCGCTTCGACGAACGTGAGGTAGCTCTTCGACACCCTGAGGCCATCGAGCCCAAGCTCGCGCGCCAGGTTCATGAGGATACCCCGCAAGTAGACCCCCGCAGGGAGCGCATCGTAGCGGTCGTTCTCGACGTTCTCGAGGTGCTTGACCCCGATGCGCGTCCGATCGGCGAGCTGCACCAGCGAGATGCCCTTCGCCATGCGCACCTGTCGGAGAAGGTCGCCGTTGAACTCCACGTCGGGCGGGACCTCGTAGGGCTTGGCGCGCTGCTCGAGCCGGAACTCCCGGGCCGGAGAGGCGCGCGCCGGCACGATGGCCACCTCGACGTCGTCGGAGAGACGGGGCACTTCAGGCTCGGGCGCGGCCTCGACCACCGGGGCCGGCGGCGGCAGCGGAGGGGGAAGCGGCGGCGGCGCAGGCGGTCGCTCGGGCACGCGGACGCCCCAGGCGTTGACGGGACCGGGTGTCACGCCGAGATCGAGCTGGCGATCTTGCGCCTCAGGGACCGGCGCGGTGGGGAGCGGCGTCACGTCGCCCGGCGCCGCGAAGGGGGCTGAAGGCGGAGGGCCGAGCACCGGCGCGGAAGGCGCGGCGACGACCTCTGCGACGGGCACGGGCATCGGCGCGGTCGGGGCCGCGACCGGAGCTGACGGGGCCGCGACCGGAGCTGACGGGGCCGCGACCGGAGCTGACGGAGCCGCGACCGGAGCTGACGGAGCCGCGACCGGAGCTGACGGAGCCGCGACTGCCGACTGTGCCGCGACTGCCGACTGAGCAGCGACCGACTGAGCCGCGACCGCCGACGGCTCCGCGACCACCGTCGGTGCCGACGCAGCAACGGCCGGCGCCGCGACCACCACCATCTCGATCACCGGCGACGGCGCCGACGGCGGAGCCACCGCCACCACCGACGAAGTGATCGGCGACGGAGCCGACGGCGCAGGAGGAGCCGGCACCACCGACACCGCCCCCGCCGGCTGCACGGGCGACGACACCGCCGGAGCCTTCGGCGCCTGCGCGGGCGCGAGGAACGCCGACGGCGCGGGCACGGTGATCACCGGCGCGGGCTGCGCGACGACCGGGCTGGCCGGCGCACTCACGGTGTACGTGAACGACGTCTGCGGCGCAGAGGGCGCAGCCGACGGCGAGACCCACGAGAAGCTGCCCCAGCCCTGCCCTGCGCTGGCGCCCGCTCCCGAGGGGACGCTGGGCCTGGGCGCCGGCGCCTTCTTCGGCCGATCTCGCGGAGGCAGCCCGATCTTCACGTCGTAGGCGTCACGCCGCTCGTCGTCGATCAGCACGTCGAGCGCTTCCTTCAAGCGGGCGCGCAGCGCCGCGGCGCGGTGGGGATCGATGAGCCCGTACAGCACGACCTGGTCATCGGAATAGAGCTGGGTGAGCCGCTCGTAAGCGCTCTTCACCTCGGCGATGGTCGCGCCGACGGAGATCTCGAGGACCTCGTAATGCGTCTGTGCCTGGAACGACTTCACCGTTCCAATGCAATCAGGTTTTCCGCGACGCGCAACACACCACTGGCGGCGTTGCTCTCGGGAAACGCGTCGAGGAGTGACTTCCGGGCCCGCACCGCCTGCCACACCGAGTCGTCGTGGTTGACCGCCCCGAGGTAGCCGAGCTCGAGACCGAAGAACTTCTTCCACGCCGAGGCCACCGTAGGGCCGACGTCGAAGTCGGCGCGGGTGCGGCACTGGTTGACGATGACCCAGGGGTGGAAGCCGCCGAGCGCCTGCTCGAGCCGCGCGGCCTTCTCGGGCTCCTTCGCGCGCAGGTCGGACACCACTTCCCACGGGGTACGCGCGGCGGTGCCATCGCGGGGCGACAAGGCCTGCCCCACCACCTGCGCGAAGTCGTCTTCCGGCGCCAGCGCCTGCAGCCGGCGGAAGAAGGCGGCCTTGATGAAGCGGTACGCGTTCTCGATCGAGGTGGGCTCCGGGAGCATCACCACCACGCCGGTGTCGGCGACGAGGAAGAAGTCGAGCACGTTGAACGCGGTGCCGGCGCCGAGATCGAGCAGCACGTAGTCGACGTCGAGCAGCCGCAGGTTGCGGATGAGCTTCGTCTTCTGCGCGTGCCGGGGGTTGGCGGCGTCGAGCCCGTCCATCGCCCCCGAGACCAGCGAGAGGCGCTCGTGGGTGGTGGGCACCAGCACCTCTTCGAGCGAGGTCACCTTGCGATCGATGAAGTCCGACAGCGTCACCTGCGGCTGACCGACCCCCAGACAGGTGTGGAGGTTCGCGCCGCCGAGATCGAGATCGACCAGCACCACCTTCGCGCCGCGGCTGGCCAGCGCGATGCCGAGGTTCGCCGAGAGGAGCGACTTGCCGATGCCGCCCTTCCCTCCGCCGACCGCGATCACCCGGCGCGCGCGCGACTTCTTGCCGGGCGTGGTCGACCGGTTGCGCGGCAGTTCGATGATCTCGGCCTCAGACGTCGACATGGGTCACTCTTCCTCGAGCTCCACGTTCCAATACGACGCATCGGTGAGATTGAGAAACGGTAACCACGCGCGGTGGGCCCCTTTGGCTGGAGAACCGCGCAGCAGGGGGGTCCACCGGGGGCGCACCGGCTCGCGCAGGAGCTTGATGCCCGCCTGCGCCGGGGTGCGGCCGCCCTTGCGCAGGTTGCACTCGATGCACGAGCACACCACGTTCTCCCAGCACGTCTTGCCGCCCTGGCTGCGGGGGACGACGTGATCGAGGTTGAGATCGACCCGCTTTCGCTTGCGCCCGCAGTACTGGCAGGTGTCTTCGTCGCGCGCGTAGATGTTGAGCCGTGAGAAGCGCACCCGCACCTTCGGCAGCTTCTCGAAGGCGGTCAGCACCAGCACCCGGGGAATGCGGATGCGCTTGCTGATGGTGGCGATCGACTCCTCTTCTTCGACCGCCGCGGTCATCGCCGCCCAGTTGGCGAAGTCGTAGAGCCGGTACTGCTCGTCGATGGCGCGCGCCACGCCCTGGTACAGCAACGAGAACGCCCGCTTCACGTTGGTGACGTGAACCGGCTGGTAGTGGCGGTTCAAGACGAGCACTGCGCTGTTCACCATCTGACAGCCTCCTCAGTGTGCGTTCGCGACGGCGCGCGACACAGCCTCGAGTTCGGTGTCCGACAGACACCGCACGTCCAGCCAGACCTCGTCGTCGACGATGCGCGCGACGACGGGTGGCTCACCGGCCCTCAACTTCTCGTGAAGCGCCGCGGCATTTCCCGCCGCCAGCGCGATGGCCCACGAAGGCGGCGCGGCGAGCGGCATCGAGCCCCCGCCCACGCGGCTCTCGGTCGGCACCACGCGGTGCTTCACGGACAAAAGAGAAGAGAGCTTGCGCGCGCGGGCCTCGAGCACCTCGGGCCGCACCAGCAGCGCGGCGCGGGCGGGCACCTGCGTCTCGTCGAGGCCGTCGCGGTACAGCTCGAGCGTCGCCTCCAGCGCGGCCACGGTCAGCTTGTCGATGCGCAGCGCCCGGTTGAGCGGGTGCTTCTTGAGCCGCTCGAGCGCCGCCCGCCGGCCCACCACGATCCCCGCCTGCGGTCCGCCCAACAGCTTGTCGCCGCTGAACGACACCACGTCGGCGCCCGCGGAGATGACCGAGGCCACGGTGGGCTCGCTGCCCAGCCCCTCGCCGTGCAGCGGCTTGAGCGAGCCGCTGCCGAGGTCTTCGTAGAAGAAGACGCCCCTCTCCTTCGCCAACGACGCCAGCTCGCGGGTGGACGCCTCTTCCGAGAAGCCGACCACCGCGAAGTTCGAGCGGTGCACCTTCACCAACAACCCGGTCCGCTCGGAGATCACGCTCTCGTAATCGGCCAGGCGCGTGCGGTTGGTCGTGCCGACCTCGATCATCGCCGCGCCCGACTGGCGCATCACGTCGGGCACGCGGAAGCCGCCGCCGATCTCCACCAGCTCACCGCGCGAGACGATCGCTTCGCGCCCCTGCGCCAGCGCGCTGAAGGTGAGCAGCACGGCGGCCGCGCAGTTGTTCACCACCATCGCGTCTTCAGCGCCGGTGAGCTGACACAACAGCTCGACGACCGGCGCGTAGCGGCTGCCGCGCTCACCTTCGTCGAGATCGATCTCCAGGTTGCAGTAGCCGGCGGCGATGCGCGCCATGCGCTCGATGGCCACCGTCGCCAGCGGGGCGCGGCCGAGGTTGGTGTGCAGCACCACGCCGGTCGCGTTGATCACCGGCTTCAGCTTCGGCTGCGAGACCCGGCCCAGCGCGCGCGCCACCGACGCGTCGTCGAAGCGCGCGTCTTCGCCAGCCAGCACCCGCGCGCGCACCTGCGCCACCGCTTCCCGCAACGCGGCCACCGCCACGGGGCGGGGGTGACTCGACAGAATGGGCGTGAGTGACGGCCGAGCCAGCAGCTCGTCGATCGACGGGAGCGCGCGGAGGCGCTCCATGCGAGTCGCATCATCCATGACTGAACAGGAGTGTACCGCAGCCCCTGCTCCAGCCGAAAAACGGTACCTCCCCAACCGCGGGTGGGCGGAGGTCACATCCCACCCGCGGCATCGGAGGAACTTGCGCCTCAAAGTGCGCGACCACGGCAGCAGTCATCGGTTCGAGTCGGGGCGCCAGGGTCCTGTGCAGCGTGGACCAGCGCCGAGCGCACCTCGCGGTGCCACTCTGCTCCTACCCTCCCCTTCGACTGCCACTGAAGGCCGTCACCCCTCTGAACACCGCACCCTCGATCAATCTTCCTCGAGACTGCCGTGCCAGTAGGTCATGTCGCGCAGCCAGTTGGCCCAGGTCGACGGCATGCCCTTGTGGAAGGCGAAGCTGAGCCGCAGCGTCTCGGGGAGCTTCGTCGGCTTCACCGGGGCCACCTTGAGCTTCATCTTCGCCTGCTCCGGGGTGCGACCACCCTTGCGCTGGTTACACGGCACGCACGCGATGACGATGTTCTCCCAGTGCGTGCCACCGCCCTGAGAGCGGGGGAGCACGTGGTCGTACGTCGCCTCCGGGCGCGTCACCTTCTTGCCGCAGTACTGGCACTGCCCGTTGTCGCGGGCGAACACGTTCTCGCGGCTGAAGCGGATGATCGGCTTGCGACGCTTGAGCATGCGGAGGAAGCGCACGACCGACGGCATCTTCACTTCGAAGGTGACCGAGCGGATCGACTTGTCCTCGTACTCTTCGACGACCTCGACCTTCCCGAGGAACAGGAGGGTGATGGCGCGCTGCCAGGGAATGCGGGCGACCGGCTGCCAGGTCGCGTTCAAAACGAGGGTCTCCATCGGGTCCTCCTTCCTTTCGGGGAAGGCAGACGGGAGACACTTCCGTTTCCTGAACTGAAATTCTTCAGCCGTTCTTCGGGGGCAGCGGCGCGACGGTCTTCGCGAGCTCCCCCGGCGCGTAGAGCAGCTTGTAGGTGTTGTAGCTGCGCAGCACGCGCTTGACGTACCCGCGGGTCTCCTGGAGCGGCACCTGCTCGACCCAACCGGGCAGGTCTTGATCGCCGTTCTCACGCCGCCACCGCGCCACGGCCGACTCCCCCGCGTTGTAGCTGGCGAGAGCGAACGGCTTGACGCCCTTCATGCGAATGACGAGGTCCGACAGGTAGCGCGCGCCGAGTTGAATGTTGAGCTCCGGCTCGAGCAACTGGGCCTGGCGCGGCTGCTTCAGCTTGAGCTGCATCGCGACGCCGGCCGCGGTGGCGGGCATCAACTGGCACAGCCCCAGCGCGCCGGCCCACGAGAGCGCCTTCGGGTCGAGCGCGCTCTCTTCGCGCATCAGCGCCTGGAGCAGATCGGGATCGAGCTCGTCGGCCGCGCGCGAGTGGGTGACGACGAGATCGCGGAACACGTTGGGGTAGGCGATCTCCCAGATGGCGCGGCGCTCGGGCGTGATGCGGCCCGACAGATCTTTGCGCAGCCACAGCCGCGCCAGCCCGTGCGCCGAGCGCGCTTCACCGGAGAGCGACAGCACCAGCACCATCAGGCGCAGCGAGTCGGCGGGCAGCGCGGTGCGATCGATGGCGAGGATCTCCATCGGCACCAGCTCACCGAAGCCCAGGCGCAGCAGCTCGACCGCGCTGGCGAACTGCGGGTCGGTGCCCAGCGGTCCGGCGTGAATGGGGAACGGATCGACACCCGCCGGCGCCGCGGCGATCGAGCTCAAGAGCGCGGCGCCCCGCTCGGGATCGAGGCTCGCCACCTGCTCGCGCGAGAGCAGCCCGTAGTACGTCGCGGGGTGATCGCTGGCGATCGACTCGTAGAGCGCGAGCGCGTCCGCCGTCTTCTCCTGCTGCTCGAGCACCCTCGCCCGCCAGTACCGCGCGCGCTCGACCTCGTAGCTGTCTTCGTTCTTCGCCCAGCGGCCTTCGATCTCGGCGAGGTACTCGAGCGCCTCGTCGAACCTGCCGTCGCCGCGCGCGACCCAGAACAGCTTGAACAGCGCGTCGGCGGCGAAGTCACCGGTCGGGTAGCGATCGACCACGTCGAGCAGCCGCTCCATCGCCTCGTCGCGTTCGCCGCGACGCAGGTGCACGTCGGCGGCGAAGAACAGCGCGTCGTCGGCGAGGGGGTGCTCGGGGAACGCGCTGGCCAGCGACTCGTAGGTCGACGCCGCGAGGCCCTGCGCGGAGATGGTCTGCGAGAACCCGAGCGTGAAGAGCGCCTTCGCGCGCAGCTCGGGGTCTTTGCACTTCTTGAGCGGCGCGAGCGTCGCCACCGCCTTCGCGTGCTGGCGCAGCTTGCGGTAACCCTTGCCGAGGGCGAACTGCGCGCGACACGCCAGCGGGTCGGGGAGCTTCATCGTCGGCACCATCGGCTCGACGATCGCCACGCCGCGATCGTTGCGGTGCGCGTCGATCAACGCCTCGGCGCGGGTGATCATCGCGTCCTGCGGCACGGTGGACAGATCGCCCAGCCGCGCTTCGGCCTTCTCGGCTTCCTTCGCGAGCGGGTGACGCGACCACAGCTTGAGCAGCGCCGCCTGCTCGGCCTTGGCGTCCTTCTTCGCGGCCGACAGGTCCGCGAGCACCAGCAGCGCCTCCGAACCCACGTCGCGGCCCCACGGCGGCGCAGGGCGCTCGACGTAGTCGGCGATCGCGTCCTGCGCCTTCTTCAGATCCTTCAGCCAGCGGTACGCGCGGGCGAGGCCCATGCGCGCGTCGGGCGTGAGCCGCGAGGTCGAGGACACCTGCGAGAAGACGCGCACCGCTGACGACCAGTCTTTGAGCTGCTCGTAGCCCCAGCCCGCGTGCACCAGGCAGCGATCGCGCAGCGGTGCGTAGCCTTCAGCGAGTGCCTCGAACTCCTTCGACGAGAAGGCCCAGTCACCCGAGCGGTGCGCCGCGAGCGCGCGCAGGAAGCGGGTCGGCGCGGTGTCGGAGATGCCATCGAGCAGCGCGACGGCCTTGCTGTAGCTGCCGGCGTCGAAGGCCGCCTTCGCCTCGGCGAGCTTGCCGCTGGTGAAGTACGGCGAGAGATCGGCGCGCTCGATCTTCGGCCCGCGGTCGATCGACACGGCCTTCACGTCGGGCGTGGGGAACGCGGGGTTGGTGAGCCGCGCGAAGCCGGGGTCCGACTCCGCCTCGGCTTCAGCGGGGAAGTCCGCCTCCTGCCCGAAAGAAGGGACGCTCAGCATGAGGACGACGAAGCACCAGTGACTGCGCACGCGGGCATCGTACACGGGTAGGATTGACGTCAACTTCATGGACATCCGGACGCAAAGCAGTCTCCTGGCCGCGATCGTCGGCCTCGCGCTCGGGGTCGCCATGTTGCTGCGCAGCCAGCGCGCCCGGGTGCTCACCCAGTACGGCGTGTTCGCCATCTCGGTGGGTGGTTTTCACCTCGCCCGGTTCCTCGAAGGCCTCTTCCCCTTCGCCGACGACTCGATGGTCGGCCGCATCATGCTGGGCATCACCATCGGGGCCGGCTCGCTGCTGCCGGTGACGGCGCTCTCGTTCTTCCTCGAGTTCCTCAACTTCAGCCCACGCGCGGCCCGCTATGGCCGACGGGCGTCGTTGTTCTCGGTGTTGATGGGCATCGCGGTGGGGGCGACGCCGCTGGCCGAGCTGTTGTGGGCGCGGGTGATGGTCTCGGTGTGGGTGCTGCTGGCGCTCTCGTTCTCGGTGTCGCTGATCATCGCGCGCATGCGCACCAGCGAGTCGCGCATCGAGCGGCTGCGGCTGCTGTACCTGGCGATCGGCGCGGCGGCGACGGTGCTCTTCAGCGGCCTCGATTTCCTGAGCCGCTTCGACATCTCGTTCCCTTCGCTGGGGCCGATCGTCTCGACGCTGTACCTCTTCTTCCTCTCGCAGACGCTGCTGCGGCTGCGGCTGATGGACCTCCACGAACTGGGCGGGAAGATCGTCTCGCAGGCGGTGCTGGCGGGGATCCTCGCAGTGGTCTTCGTGGTGCTGACCGCGTGGGTCGAGGGCAACGCCAGCCTCTACCTCTTCAACACGGTCGTGGCCGCGTTCGTGATGCTGATCCTCCTCGAGCCGCTGACGTCGTGGGTCGAGGACAAGGTGGTGGCGATCTTCTTCCGCCAGCGGTTCGCGTTCCTCGAGTCGGTGCGGCAGCTGCAGCGCAAGACGGCGAACGTGATCGACGCGCCCGAGCTGGCGGCCTCGCTCCTCGACGGGCTCAACGAGACGCGGCGCGTGACGCACGCGTCGATCTACCTGCTGGCGGAGGATCGACCCGGGTTCCGCCTGCTCGACAGCCGCGGCCCGGTGCCGGCGTTGTTCATCGATCAGGGCACCGCGCGCGCGCTGGTCAGCCGCACCGAGCGCGCGCAGTTGCTCGAGACGGTCGAGCGCCGCATCTTCGAGCTCAAGTCGCAGCCGATGGAGGCGCGGCGCTCACGTGAAGAGCTGCGGCGCCTCAACGACGTGCGCACCGCGATGCAGCAGATGAAGGCCGGCATCACCGTGCCGCTGATGGGCAACGATCGTGTGCTGGGGTTCCTGAACCTGTGGGACGAGCGCGTGCCGGAAGCGTTTGCCTCTGACGAGATCGCGCTGATCCTCGAGCTCGCCGATCGCGTGTCGACGGTGATCGAGAACTCGAAGCTGTACGACAAGATGCGCGAGCGCGACCGCCTCGCCGCGCTGGGTGAGATGGCCGCCGGTCTGGCCCACGAGATCCGCAACCCGCTGGGGGCGATCAAGGGCGCGGCGCAGTTCCTCGACCCCCGCGGGCTGCCCGGCGAAGAGGGCGAGTTCGTCGAGGTGATCGTCGAAGAGGTGAACCGCCTCAACGGCGTGGTGAGCGCGTTCCTCGACTACTCCCGACCGCTCAAGCAGAACTTCGGCCCGACCGATCTGCACGAGGTCGTCACGCGAACCCTGAAGCTGATCGTCAACGACGTTCCGAAGAACGTGACGATCAAGGAAGAGCTGTCGGCTGCCCTGCCCCGCGTCGACGCCGATGCCGAGCAGCTCAAGCAGGTGCTGATCAACCTCGTGCAGAACGCGGTGCAGGCGATCGGCGAGAAGCCCGGCGAGCTCGTCATTCGCACCAGCCGGCCCGAGCGCTTCGGCGACTTCCGCGCGCCTGAGCAGGTCGAGATTCAGATCTCGGATAACGGACCCGGCATTCCAGCCGATCAGCAACTGAACATCTTCGTGCCGTTCTTCACCACCAAGCAGAAGGGCACCGGGCTGGGGCTCGCCATCTCCCAGCGCATCGTGAAGAACCACGGCGGGACGATCTCGGTGCAGAGCAAGGTCGGTGAGGGGTCGACGTTCACCATCCGGTTGCCGGCGCTGCCCGAGGAACAGCCGGCCCCCGAGACGCCGCCGATCGACGGCACGCCGATGCCCGCCCTACCCTCGCCGCAGGTGGTGCAGAAGGACAAGCCGTCGCGCCGCGACCGGAAGAACAAGAAGGCGAGCTGAGCCATGGACCTGCCACTCAAGATCGCGCTGCTCGTGGCGGCGCTCTTCGTCTTCGATCGGCTGCTGCTCGCGCTCGAGGCGAAGGGCTACGTCTACTACCGCAAGAAGAAGGCCTCGCTCCGCAGCACCGGCAGCGTGTTGATGGAACTGCACGGCGTCATCGAGCCCCGCGCGAAGAACGTGATCGAGGCGAAGCAGCAGGTCGTGCACCACCACGACGAGAGCGGGCCGCCGAAGCCCGACGAGCCGTTCGTGGTACCGCCTCGCGAGTGAGTCAGAGCGTCAGCAGCCGACGCCGAATCGTCAGCTCGAACACCTGGCCGCCGCGCTGGAACCGCAACAGCACTGGCGTGCCCGCCGGCCCACGAATGCGCTGCACCACCGCGTCGAGGGCCTGCCCCGCCACCGACACACCATCGACCGCGAGGATCTGATCGCCCACCTGGACGCCCGCGCGCTCGGCGGGGCTCCCGTCGCTCACCAGCGTAACGAGAACCGAGCCGGTGCGGCCGTCGAGCGTCATCCCCACGCCTTCGAACTGGTTGATGTCGGAGCCCTGTGGCGCGCCACGCGGAGCCTGCGCCGCGACCAGCGCGACCTCCCAGCGCGCGCCGTCGGCCACCCGGCGCCACTGCGTCGCGAAGCCGTCACGCGACGCGCTCATCGAGCCCGAGCGGGGCACCGGTGGCAGCAGGAACTCACCGCGCGAATCGGTGAGCACCGACACCCGCGAGATGCGGCCGAACTCGCCGCTGAACGCCTCGACGCGCGCGGAAGCGATGGGCAACCCGGTCGCTTTGTCGGTCACCTTCCCGGAGATCGTCACCGAGGCCTCGAGCGACAACCGCGCCTCGGCCCCACCCTCGCCCACCGTCACCGTGACGCTCGCGCTGCGGCCACGCCCTGAGACCTCGAGCGCCAACTCCCACCGGCCAATCGGAAGATCGAGCCGGGTGACACCATCGGGGGCGAGCACCAACTGACGTCGCGTCGCGCCGGTGTCGAGGCTCTTGGCGGTGAGCACGCCGTCGGTCACCGGAACGCCTGACTCGTCCTGCAGGTGCACGACCACGAAGCCCTTCTTCAGCACCAGCACCACGTCGTCGCCGGCCTTCGCGCGCGCGGTCGCGGCGCCGTTGGGCCCTTCGGCGTCGACCGAGATCAGCTCCTCGGGCAGGCCCTCGAAGCGGAAGTGTCCGGTCGCGTCGGTCACCGTCGCCGCGGAAGGCCCAGACCAGGTGCCCGATCGCCAGCGCACCGCGACGCCCGCCGTCGGAGGCTCGACGCGCCCCACCAGCGTGCCTCCGTTCTGCAGCGTCACCGCCCACGTCTGGCCGTCACCGCGGTGTTCGAACGGCCCGGCGCTCGCCATCAGCGCACCGGCGCGGACCTGCAGCACGTACTTGCCCAACGCGAGCCCATCGAAGCGGAACTTCCCGTCGAGCCCGGTGGACCCCAGCGCGCTCACGTCTTCGGTCTGCGCGTCGATCGCCGACACCTGCGCGCCCACCACCGGCAGCCCGTTGCGCGTCACCACGCCCTCGGCGCTCGAGACGTCACCCGCGTCCAACACCAGGCCGGTCTTCTTCTCGCCCACCGCGACCCGCACCATCGGCCCACGCACGCGCGTGCCTCGCGGCGTGACGGCCGACAACTGCACCGCGCCCGCTGCGCACTCGAGGCTGAAGTGGCCCTCCTTGTCGGTGAAGACGTTGACCGAGCGCTCGCCACGCCGCGGCCCTTCTGAGGCCTCGGCCCACACCGTCGCAGCCCCTACCGGCACGCCCGACTCGAGCACCGTGCCTTCCAGTCTGGACGAGGGAGTCAACACCAACTCGAGCTTGCCGCCGGCCGACGCGAGCTCGAGGGACACCCATTCGGTCCGGGTGAGGAAGCCCGGCGCCGAGACCTCGAGCCAGGTCTGCGTCTTCGCGCCCGACAACGAGAAGCGGCCCGCGTCGTCCGAGCGGCTGACCTGGGTGGGCGAGATCAACGTCGCGCCCGCCACCGGCTTCTGGGTGAGCAGATCGATCACCCTGCCTTCGATCTTCACCGCGGGCATGAGGATCAACTGCAGATCCTCCACCGCGCCGTTGGGCACCAGTTGGAAGGGGCCGAGGACCTCCGACGCGGCGTCGACGGTGCTCGCGGCGACGTAGACCTGGCCTGACGGCACGTCGTCGAAGAGGAAACGGCCGTCATCCAGCGTGAGCGTCACCAGCGCCGTCGTCGACTTGAGTGAGACTCGCGCGCGAGACACGGGCCGACCGTCCTGCAGCACGAAGCCCGTCACCCGCGCGCCCTGAACTCGCGGCGACGAAGGCGGAGGAGGCCCGGGCTCACGCACCACCCGCGCGTCGTCAGCAGAGGCCGTGGAGCTGGGCGCGTCGTCGTCCAGCAACGACCAGGCGAGGGCGAGCGCGAGAATCAGACCGGCAGCGATGAGCAGAGCGCGCGGCACGTCGCGAGGCTTACCACCACCCCGCGAGAGACGGGCCGCGATGTACCCGTCACTCCCGGCAGGTCAGGGCTTCCGCGGATCCTTGCTGCCGGGGTCGGTCGCTTCGTCCTCGAGCAGCACGATCTCCTCGGCGCTGTCGTCCGCGTCGACGTCGAGCTCGAACACCTCGACCGGGGCCTCCACCAACGGGGGAATCACGGGCGTGGTGAGCGGAGGAATGATCGGCCGCGCCTGCGCCGACTTCTCAAGCGCCTCGATCTGCTGGGCCAGCCGCTCACGTTCCTGCTCGAGCAGCTCGTTCTCGGCGCGCGCCTCGGCGAGGTCCTCGGTGACGCGGGTGGTCTCGTGCTGGAGATCGCCGTACTTCACGCGCAGCGCGAGGAGCAGCTCCTCGGCCTGCTGGCGGGCGTTCTGCGCCGCCTCGACGTCGTTCCGGGCGTTGACCCGGGCGATCTCGAGCTCGGCCTCCAGCTCGGGCAGGCGGCGGCGCAGCTCGGCGGTGGCCTCGTCGGACGAGGGCGCGGCGCGGCTGGCCTCGGCGAGCTGGGCCTCGAGCAGCGTGTTGCGGTTGCGCAGCTCGGTGGTCGTCTCGTCGTCGGTCAGCCGGGCTTCACGCAGCCGCGTCGCTTCGGCCTCGGACAGGCTGACCCGCTCGCGGAGGTCCTTCAGCTCGCGCTCGAGCTCGGCGCGGGAAGCGACCGTCTCCTGCTGGGCGCCTTCGAGCTCGGCCGCCTGGGCGCGGGCCTGCGCGAGCGCGACGTCGAGATCGAGCAACTGGCGCTTGAGGTCCCGCTCGGTGGTGCCCAGCGTGGACACCTGGCCCTGCGCTTCGGCCAACTGGCTCTCGAGCGACGGCACCCGCTCGCGGAGCTGGGCGAGCTCGGGCTGCGTGCCCTTGAGCTGCGCGAGCTCGGCCTCCAACGCAGGAATGCGCAGCCTCAGCCGCTCGGTCTCGGCCTCGAGCTGCGCGCGCGCCTCGCTCGCCGCGCGAGATTCGCCGCCGACCTGGTTGAGCGACGTGCGCAGCGTCTGCAGCTCGGCGCGCAGGGTGTCGAGCTCTTGCTGGAGCGCCGCCTTGCCCGCCTGATGGCCGCGCGCTTCCGACTGGGCCTTCTCGATCGCCGCCTTCGCCTCGAGGTACTGCTTCTCGAGCGCGTCGTGCTGGTCCTTCGCGGCGCGGCGATCGGCTTCAGCCTTCGCCGTCAGCTCCTCGAGGCTCGACTGCAGCTGCCCGCGCTGGCGCTCCACCTCAGTCACCTTCGCGTCGAGGGCCGTGAGCTGGCGCTGCAGCTCCTCTTCGCGGGTCTCGAGGGCCTTCTTCGCCTCGGCGCGGTGGCCGTCGAGCGACTCCTGGTAGGCCTTCGCCTGCTGCTCGAGCGCCTTCTGGTGCTCGTCTCGCTGGGCCTGGAGCTTCCCTTCGTCTTCGGCGTGCTTCTCGTCGAGCGCGCGGCGAGAGGCCTGCCGGGTGGCCTCGAGCTCGGCGCGCGCCAGCTCGAGCGCCTCATCGAGCTTCGTGCGCTCGGCACTGGCCGCGTCAAGCGACGAGGTCAGACGGGTGCGCTCGGCCTTGAGCCAGTCGGACTCCTCGGTGACGGTGCGGAGCCGGGCTTCGAGCTCAGCGAGCGTCGCCGCCGCCGCGGTGCTCTGGGCCGTGAGCTGCGCCACCTCCGCCTGCGCCTTCTCGCGGAGCTCCGCTTCACCGGTGCGCGCGAGGATCGCCTCTTCCAGCTCGAGGCGGGCGTGCTCGGCCTCGCTCATCGCGGTGGCGAGCGACTGGCTCAGCAGCGTCTTCTCTTCTTCCAGCTTGAGGAGGTTGGCGCTGGTGGTCCCCAGCCCCTCTTCCCGCTCGCGCAGCAGCACCTCGAGGCGATCGACCTGGGCCTTGCGCTCGTCGCGCGCCGACTCGGCGGCCACCGCGCGGGTGCGGAGTTCCTCGAGCTGCGGCTCGAGCGTGTTGATGCGCGACTGTACGGTGGAGAGGTCGGCGCTGGCCGCGTCGAGGCGGGCGCGCGCGTCCGTCAGCTCGCGGGTGGCGGTGTCGAGCTCGGCGGTGGTCTGGGTGAGCCGCGAGGTCGCGTCGGTGAGCTGCGCCGACAGCGACTCGTTCTGCTCACGGGTGGTCCCCAGCTCGCCGGTGCTGCTCTCGAGGCGTTGGCGGGTCGTCTCCAGCTCTCCGCTGGCGGACTCGAGCTGCTGCCGGGTGAGGGCCTGCTCTTCGGTGAGGCGGGCGAGCTGCTCGCTGGCCTGACCGAGCTCGTCACCCAGCGTGGCTTCGTGGGCGCGGGTGCTCTCGAGCTGCTGCTTCGTGTCGGCGAGCTCGGTGAGCGTCGCGGCGAGCCGGGGTGCGGTGTCGCTGAGGGCGCCAGTCGCGGTCGCCAGCTCGCTCTTCGTGGCCGAGAGCTCGGCCCGGGTGGACTCGAGCTCGCGCTGTGTCTCGGCGAGCGTCGACTCGAGGCGGGTGACTGCCGCGGCGGAAGACTCGAGGTCCGCGGTCACCTTCGCGAGGCGCTCTTCGCGATCGAGCGTGGCGGCGTTGGCCGACGAGAGCTGGGTGGTGAGATCGCTGGCGGCGGCGTCGAGCCGGGCGACGCGGCCGGTCGCCTCGTCGAACGACGTCTGCAGCGCCGCCAACGCCTTGCGGGCGCCGTCGAGTTCGGCGCGGGTCTCGGCGAGGCTCTTCTTCGCGGCGGCGTCGGACGCGCGCGCGTCGTCGAGGCGCAGCTCGAGATCGTGGCGCTCATTGGCCGCGCTTTCTTCCACCTCGCGGAGATCGCCCAGCAGCCCGAGCACCTGGCGCTCCAGCTCCGCCGCACGATCGCTGACGAGGTTCGCGTCGGACTGCAGGGTCCGGTACTTCTTCTCGAGATCGATGCGCTCGAGATCGAGCAGCTCACGGCTCTCAGTGGTCGCGGCCAGGCGCTGCTTCGTACCGTCGAGCTCAGCCCGCAGCTCCGACACCTGCCGCTCGCGCTCTTCCTTCAGCGACGCGAGTTCGAAGCGCGCCTGCTCGAGCGCCGCCTCGATCTGCTCGATGGTCTGCAGCGCGGTGTCGCGCGCCTGCTCGGCCGCGGTGCGCCCGGTGCGTTCACCCGACAGCTCGCGTTCGCGATCCTCGAGCGCCGCCTTGAGCGTTCGTTCCTGCGCCCCGGCGTCCTGCGTGGTGCGCGAGAGCTCGCTCTGCGCGAGGGCCAGCGCGCCTTCGACCTCCGACAGCTTGGTGGCGAGCGTCTCGGCGCGCTCGGAGACCTCGGCGAGGCGGGCGCCCTGCTCGGCTCGGACCTTCTCGACGTCAGAGAGCGAGCCCTTGAGATCGTCCCGCTCCATCAGCAGCAGGTCGCGATCGTCGGTCAGCTCGCGCACCTTCGACTCGGCGACGTTGAGCGCCTGATCGAGTTCCTGAATCCGCGCCGTCGCGCCCTCGAGGGACCGCTGGCGCTCCGAGGCCTCGGTCTGCGCCGTGCCGAGCTGCAGCTCGAGCGCGCCCACCCGCGCCCGCTCTTCGGCCAGCTCACGCTCGAGCCGCTCGCGATCACCGGTGGTCGCGCCGAGGTTGCTCTCGAGCGAGGTGATGCGCTCGCGGTCGGTCTCGACGATCGCCGAGAGCCGGTCGGCGTTCTCGCGGCTGACGCGCAGCAGTTCTTCCAGCTCGGCGACGCGCTGCCGGCTGCCCTCGAGCTCGGTCTTCAGCTCCTGCGCCGTCGCCTCGGTGCGACCGAGCTGCTGCTCGACGTCGGCCAGCCGCGTGGTGACGGTCTGCAGGGTGCTCGACGTGTCGGAGAACCGGAGCTCGTGCTCGCTCGACGCGCGACGCCAGCGCTCTTCCGACGCGCGCAGCGCCTCGAGGTCCTGCTGGAGCCGCTCGCTGGTGGCCTTCAGCGCGGCGGCCTCGGTCTCGGCGCCCGCCTTCTCGGTGGTCCGCTGCGACAGCTCGCCGCTCAGCTCGGCGACGCGGGCGCGCTCGCGTTCGAGCTCCGCTTCCATCGCCTGCTTCGCCTGGTGCTCGACGTCGTAGGACCGAAGCGCGGAGTGCCGCTCGCTCTCCTTGCGCTCGACGAGATCGCGGGCTTCGGCGAGCTGGCGGCGGACATCGGCGAACCCGGCCTCGAGGTTCTCGATCGCCTTGAGCGCGTCGGTGCGCGCCTCGGCCAGCCGGAGCTCGCGCTCGCGCGCCTCGACCAGTTCCTTCTCGCGCGTGCCGACCGATTCCTTCAGCCGCTCGATGGCGATCTTGGTGCGCTCGTGCTCGACGCGCTCGGAGGCGGCCTCGTCCTGCACGCGGCGCAGCTCTTCGTACGACTTCGCGAGCCGCAGGCGGCTGTCTTCGAGCTGGGTCGCGATCTCCTCACGACGCGCGCGCTCGAGCCGCACCGATTCCTGCGCCGAGAGCGCATGGATCGCCGCGTCCTTCTGCTGACGTTGCAGCGCCTCGAGCTCGTTGCGCGCCTGGGTGACGCGCCCTTCGGCGTCGATCGCCCGCTCGCGCGAGACCTGCAGCTCGGCCTCCATCTGGCGAATGCGGGTGGCGAGCTCTTCGCGATCGCGCACCACCTCCGGCCGCTCGCGGATCGACTCGAGCTGCGCGGTGAGCCGGCTGACGGCCTCGCGGGCGCCCTCGAGCTGCTGGCGGGTCTCGCTGAGCTCGCTCTCACGGGTCTGCAGCTCGGCGGTCTTCTTCTGGAGGACCTCCTTGAGCCGCTCGGTGCGATCGCGCCAGTCACGCGCGCGGTTCGCCGCGTCTTCGAGCTTGCCGCCGGTGAAGGCCAGCGGCTCGGGCGGAAGCTGAACCCAGGTGGGATCGAAGTTGCGGACCTCTTCGTGGCCCGCGAGCACCACGTAGTACGCGGCCTCACTCAGCCCGGCGAGCGAGCCATCGACCTGTAGCCCCTCGCCCCGCTCGAAGGCGAGCTGGTAGCCGAGCACCGGAGACTGCGTCGCGACGTCGACCGACTTGAAGTGGGTGGTGAGCGCGTCGAGGAGCTGCCCGTAGGTGGGCGGCACGTCGGTCTCATCGGCTTCGATCACCGTCGCCAACGAGAGGCCCGCGGGGTTGCGCAGGCCACCCATCAGGTAGCCGCTCTTGGCCACCAGCCGCGCGACCTCCTTGAGCAGCTCCGGCGCACGTACGTACGGCGCGAGATCGCTGACGATGACGAGATCGAAGCTGCCCGACTCGAAGTCATCGAAGACCGCGGGGCGGAACCGCAGCGTGGGGCTCGCCAGCCGGGCCTGGGCTTCCTGCACCGCGGCGAGATCGTTGTCGGCGGCGACGACGATGCGCGCGCCCCGCGTCGAGAGGAACCGCGCCGACTGCCCCTTCGTCGAAGCCACCGCGCCGATCTCGAGCACGCGACGGCGCGCGACGAGGCTCTCCGCGAAGATGTAGCGCGGGAGCAGCTCGCTCTGTCCCAATCGCTTGAAGGTAGAAGACACTGCCGGCGACTCTACCCCCGGGGGCAGGACCTCCAAATTTGTCCCCTCGGCCGGGGAAATCGCCGCGCCGGTCAGGCGTTGAGCCCTTCGCGTCTCCCTTCAGCCCAGGTGGTACCTTCCATGCCCATGGACTCCCAGCCCTCCTTTGGTGCCCGCCTCGCCCGTGCGCTGCGCAACCTGGTGCTCTTCACGCTGATCGTCGGGCTCGCCGGCGCGGCGCTGTACGCGGCCTCGCTGGTGAACCTCCGCACCTACAGCCTCGAGGTGCGCGGCGGGCAGTTGGTGGTGCTCAAGGGCAAGTTCCTCCCCACCGGCTTCGAGGCCTGGAACCCGGGTGACCCGCTGCTCGCCGACGCCTACGCGCCGATCGAGCTCGAGGGGAACACGGCGGTGGCGGTGGCCGGGCAGCGCTTCGATGATCGCGACGAGCTCGATCGCGCCCTCTTCCAGGTGCTCGAGATGCTCGCGCGCCCGCGCCTCGCGTCCGACGTCCCGAAGGATCTCGATCTGGGCCTCGCGCTGGTGCGCCGCGCCGAGAAGCTCAACGGGCTGACCGAGACGCAGCGGACCTCGCTGAAGAAGATGCAGAGCGACGTGGCCTACTACCTGGCGCGGGTGCGGCTCGACGACGCGCGGCGGCAGCTCGAAGAGGCGCTGTCCCAGCTCAAGCTCGCGGCGGAGTCGGACTCGAAGACGCGCGCGCAGGCGGCGCTGATGCTGCTGGCGGTCGAGCCGCAGGTGAAGCTGCTGTCGACCACCCTGCGCGCGACGACCATGACCAACGACGCGGCGGGCGGGCTGGCGAAGGCGCTCGAGCCGCAGCTCCAGGCGCTCTTCAACTCGCTGGGCAAGCAGGTGCAGGACCCGGCGCCGACCCCTGCCCCGCCTCCTGCTCCTGTCGCCGCGACGCCTGACGCGGGGACCTGAGCGGCGTCAGTCGGTGCGCATCATCCCCACGAAGGGGAGGTTGCGGTACTTCTCGTTGTAGTCGAGCCCGTAGCCGACGACGAAGCGGTCCTCGATCACGAAGCCCTTGTAGTGGATGTCGACGCTCACCTTGGCGCGCGAGGGCTTCTCGAGCAGCGTGGCGACCTTCAGCGACGCCGGGTGCCGCGCCCCGAGGTTCTCGAGCAGGAACTTCATGGTCAGGCCCGTGTCGATGATGTCTTCGACGACGATCACGTGGCGGCCGGCCATGGGCTTGGTGAGGTCGCTGGTGATGCGCACTTCACCGGTGGTCTCGGTGCCGCCGAGGTAGCTCGAGACGCCCATCAGCTCGATGGTGATCGGCAGATCGATGTGCCGGGCGAGATCGGTGAGGAAGAAGATCGAGCCCTTCATGATGCCGACCAGCGCGAGATCCTTGCCCTGGTAGTCCTTGGTGATCTGCGCGCCGAGCTCCTTCACGCGCGCCTGCAGCTGCTCGGCGGTGAGCATCACTTCGACGTACTGATCGTGGAATGCCATGTCGGTCTTTCCTCAGACGTACGCGTTGTTCATGACTTCGCCCATGCCGCCGCCGCCAGGCACGATGTACTGGCGATCGTCGAGGCCGCGTTCCTTTTCCCACAGCTCGCCCGGCGCAGTGGTCAGCACCTCCGGCGGCGAGAGGCCGCGGTCGAGGCGCAGCGAGTAGAGGATCGCGTCGGGGTGGTCGGTCGTCAGGCGCTTGATGAACTCCGGCGTGACGATCAGGTTCAGGCAGACGATCTTGCGGATCTTCCCCGGGACCTTCTTCTTGTACATCGAGATGGCGGTGCTCAACGAGCTGCCGGTGGCGCCCATCGGGTCGGGGAAGAGCACGATGGCGTTGTCCACGTCACCGCCGATCTTCGAGCCGCCGATGTTGCTGCCCACCACGTGCTCCGCGGCGTCGAGCTCACGGCTCATGATGATGTGGTCCTGACGCACGAGCTGCGGCGTGAGGATGGTGTTGAGAAGATCGTAGGTGACCTGGCTGGGCAGCGTGCCGGCGCGCGCGATGTTGACCGAGACGGCCCGCACCTCGGGGTCGAGGATCTCGCCCTGATAGATGCCGCGCGGCGTGTACTGGATCATGCGCGAGGGGATCGTCGCCTGCCGCCGCGGGAATTCCTGGTTCACCACCATCGTGACCATGTCGGTGTACAGCGTGCGCACCAGGGTGTTCACCAGCGGCTGCTGCGTGTCCTTCGAGCAGAGCGTGGCGAGCAGCGACAGCAGGTACGGGTTGCCCACCAGGTGCACGTTGGGGCCGTAGAAGTGCTTGAGCTCGGACAGCGAGAAGGGAACGTTTTCGTAGAGCGAGTCACGCATCAAAGTTCACCGGGAGAAGAGTTCGAGGTTCTGGGGGGGCGTCGCTTCCACGGGCGTGGGGACGTGACACTTGCGGCAGCGGGCCTCGTAGGCACCGGCCGCTCCGACGACGACGCGCTCGGCCGAGTCGGACAGGCGCTGGCTGCGGTTGGCGGGGTTGCCGCACACCACGCAGATCGCGAGTTCCTTGGTGATGTACTCCGCGACCGCCAGGAGCTGCGGCATCGGCTCGAACGGCTTGCCCTGATAGTCCTGATCGAGGCCGGCGCAGACCACGCGAATGCCCTTCTGGGTGAGCGCCTCGATCACCGGCAGCACGTCCATGCCGAGGAACTGCACCTCGTCGATGCCCACCACTTCGGTGTCGGGCTTGAGGTGGTGGAGGATCTCTTCGGCGCGGGTGACGGGCGTAGCGATGATCTTGATCTGCGAGTGGCTCACCACCGCCAGCTCGTCGTAGCGGGTGTCGATCTGCGGCTTGAAGACCTGCACCTTCTGCTTGCCGTACAGCGCGCGCTTGAGCCGGCGGATCAGCTCTTCCGTCTTGCCGGAGAACATCGAGCCGCAGATGACCTCGATCCACCCGATGTCTTTGGGGAACTGGTGCATGTCACATGTCCAGGTCGAGGAGCTTGGCCAGCGTGCGCGCGTCGGCGTCGGGGAACTGGAACTCCCCCATCTCGTCGAGCGCGACCCAGCGGTGATCGTTCACCTTCGCGTGGCTGACTTCCTGATCGGCGCGCGCGAGACGGCAGTGAAAGACGCGAAAGTCGACGGTGTACGTCGGGTACTCGTGGTGCGTGGCCATCGCCTGCTCGTCGACCTCGACCTCCAGGCCCAGCCGTTCCTTCAGCTCGCGGGTCAACGCCTCCGCCTCGGACTCGCCCTCGTTGACGCGACCGCCGGGAAACTCCCACAGCAGCGGGAGCGAGGCGTTCTTCGAGCGCTGGGTGATCAGGTAGCGGCCCGGCTCTCTCTCGAGCATCGCCCCGACGACGCGGATCTTGCGGCGGTTCACGCCTCGGCCACTAGCAGAACGGACGAATCAGCGCAGCCCGTAAAGGCCGCGGCTGCGGGCGATCTCCAGCGCGCGCCGGGGCACGAGATCGGTCGGCGGATCTTTCGCCTCGAAGCGCTTGCGGATCTCGGTCGACGAGACCTCGACGATCGGCGGCCCCAGCGCCTGCGGCGACGGGTAACCCGCGCGGTGCAGCACCGTCACCTGCACGAGCTGCTGAATGCGATCCCACGCCTTCCACTTCGGCAGGTCGCTCAAGATGTCCGAGCCGATCACCCATCGGAACTTCGTGCCCGGGTACTTCGGCAGCAGCCACTCCAGCAGCTCGATGGTGCGCCCTTCCCCGCCGACCAGCGACTCGGCGCGGCTGACCTTGAGCCATGGCCCGACGTCGGTGGCCATCGCCTCACACATCGCGACCCGATCTTCGAAGGCCTCGAGCGGCTTGCCGAAGGGATGGTTGAAGCTCGGCACCAGCCACACCTCGTCGACGCCCTGGGTGGCGCGCAGGTAGAGCGCGGCCATGAGGTGACCGACGTGCGGCGGGTTGAAGGATCCTCCGAGGAGCGCGATGTCGGCCATCACTTCACCGAGAGCTTCGTCTTGCCGCTGCCGACCTGAATCGGCTGCTTGCTGATCACTGCGGTGCCGTCGAGCGTGAAGGCCGAGAACGTCACCGTGCGATCCTGCGCTTCGATCAACCCGACGGTGGGCTTGTCACCCTTGAGGCGGCCGGGACTGATGAAGGTGCGCGGGCCGATCTGCACCACCTTCGGCTCGGCGTCTTTGCCGTGCACCAGCACCACGGCGTTGAGCATGTCCTCTTTGTCGAGGTCGTTCTTGTCGTGCACCAGGCAGCACAACGAGTCGCCGAGCATCTCCATCACCTTCTTCGGCACCGCGGTGTCCTGGTACGCGAGCGAGCCCTTCTCGGGCGCGCGGAGGATCTTGTCCTTCATGCGCGTCAGCTCTTCGATCTCGCGCACCTCTTCGTGGGCGGTGCCGAAGGCCGCGGGGCGCTCCACCTGATCGAGCCCGATGAGGTAGTTCTGCACGTCCTCGAGGAAGTCGTCGCTGCTGTAGTCCGACTTGGCCTTCACCTCTTCGCGCTTCCACTTCACCCAGGCGTCGAGATCTTCGAAGCGCCCGCCCGCGAAGAGGAACCGCCGCGCGCCCTTCGAGGCGAGCAACTTCAGCGCCGCATCGAACGCGGTGAGATCGCCGTCGCTGTCAGAGAAGACGCCAATCGCGACCATCGGTCAGGGGTACAGAGCATAGCGTCGTCGGAGCGGCTCGAAAGCGTGCAACTGCGCCTCGAAACCTTCCATCAGCGCTGGAAGCGGCCGCCCCGCCTCGTAGCCCAGGCGCACCTGATCAGTGCCGCAGAGGAGATCGAAGGCCGGCACGTCTTCGACGAACTCGTACGCGTCGGCGCGCCAGGCGAAGTCACGGCCCCCCAGCTCGTAGCAGGCCTGAAAGACCGCGATGCCGGTGCGCAGCGGGAGGAAGGTGCGCGGATCGGTGACGTGAATGAACGCCCCTTCGCACGACTGGCCCTTCCACTTGTCGAAGGTGGGCGTGAAGGAGCACGGGCGGAAGGTCACCCCGGGAAGCTGGTGCGCGTTGAGCCGCTCGGCGACCTCGTAGGACTTGAGGTACGGCGCGCCGAACTGCTCGAAAGGCCGGCAGGTGCCGCGGCCTTCCGAGACGTTGGTGCCCTCGCCGAGGCACATGCCCGGGTACACCAGCGCGGTGTCGACGGTGGGCATGTTGGGCGAAGGGGGAATGAAGGCGCGGCGCGTCTCGGCCCAGTCGGCGCCGCGCGTGAGCCCCTGCACGGGCGTGACGTGGAGCTCGACGCCGATCTGTTCCTGCTCGTTGAGCAGCCGCGCGATCTCCCCGGCGGTGAGCCCGTGGCGGGTGGGCAGCGCGTAGAGCCCGACGAAGCTCCGGTACTTCTCGCCGACGAGGTTGCCTTCGGTGAGCGTGAGGCCGATGGGGTTGGGGCGATCGAAGACGTGAAAGGCGATCTTCGCCTTCGCCGCGGCCTTCATCGCGAGCGCCATCGTGTAGATGTACGTGTAGTAGCGGCTGCCGACGTCTTGAATGTCGAACACCAACGCGTCGAGGCCCTTCAACCACTCGGCCCGCGGGGTGAGCGACTCGAAGGTGTGGCCGTAGAGGCTGTAGACCGGCACGCCGGTGCGGCGATCGCGCGCCACGTCGTCGACGGCCACCATGTACTGCGCCTCACCGCGCACGCCGTGCTCGGGGCCGAAGAGCGCGGCGAGCGTGACGCCTTCCGCCGCGTGGAGCAGATCGATCAGGTGCACGAAGCGCGCGTCGACGCTGGTGGGGTTGACGATCGCGCCGACCTTCTTGCCCTTGAGCGCCGAGAAGTTGTTCGCCGCCTGCACGTCGATGCCGAACCGCATCACTTGCCTTTCTTCTTCTTTCCGCCGAGCTCGAACTCGAAGACGGGCTCGACCTTCTGCTTCGGGTACTCCGCGTCGCGCAGCCCGAAGTATGCGTGGGCCAGCAGCAGCGGGTCCTTCAGCGTGTCTTCCACCACGTCGATCTGCGTGGCCTTGCCGTCGGCGCTCACGCGCGCCTTGAGCTTGAACTTGCCCTCGAGGGCCGGGTTGGCCGCCCTGCGCTCGTCGTAGAACTTCCCGAGCGTCCACTGCACGGCCCAGAACACGTGGTTGACCGTCTTGCCCTTCGGCGGCGTCCTGGGGAGCTTGAAGTCCTTCTCCAGCTTCGCCACCGCCTCGACGAAGCGCGCGTCCGTGGGGGCGGCGGCGAGACCGAGCCGGTACTCCTCCAGCGCCAGGTGAGGCTGCCCGAGCTCGAGCTTCAGCTTCGCGAGGTGCTCGCGCGCCTCGAGCTTCTTCGGGTCGCGCGCCAGCACCTCGAGCCACTGCCCTTCGGCGCCCTCGTAGTCTTTGCGGGCGAGCTTGATCTCGGCGAGCCGGAGGTTGTGCTCGGTGCTCTTGTCTTCCATCGCCGCCAGCGACTGCAGCGTGCGCTCTTCGCCATCGGTGTCGCCGAGCTCGCGGTAGAGCGTGGCCACGCGCCGGTAGATCTCACCGTCGGCGCCGAGGCGAATCAGCCGCTCGTATTCCTTGACCGCCACGTCCTTCTCACCGCGCTCGAAGCGGAGGTCGGCCAGCATGCGGCGGGCGTCGCGATCCTTCGGGCGGAGGTCGGCCAGCGCCTGCGCGGCGACCACGGCCTCGGGGTCCTTCAGCTCGGTCGAGAGCTTGATCAACGTCGCCAGCGCGGCGGGCTGCTCGGGCTGCTGGGCGATGGCCTTCTTGAGCTCCACCAGCGCGGCGTCGTTCTTGTTCTGCGCGGCGAGCGTCAGCCCCAGGCCGGCGTGCGCGAAGGGGTCGTCGCTGATCGCCAGCGCGGCGCGGTACTTCTCTTCGGCGAGCGCCCAGTCCTTCTTCACGCGCGCCACGTCACCCAGGCCGATGATCGCGGGGAAGAACTTCGGGTCGCGCTTGAGCACCGCCTCGAACTCGGTGCGCGCGAGATCGCTCATGCCCTTCCACGTCGTGTAGATGCGGCCCATGCCGTAGCGGACCCACGGGTGGTCGGGGAAGATCGTGGAGATCGCCTTGAGCTGGTTCCACGCGTCGTCGCTGGGGAGCGTGCACCACGCAACGTAGACCCGAGGCATCACCTCGGCCGGCCGCTGCCGCGCGAGGTCCTGGTACTTGAGCCGGTAGGTGTCGACGTCACCGGGGTGGTAGCCGGCGGCCTCGATCTTCCGCAGCTCGATCATCGTCTCGAGCGTGGGAGGCAGGGCCTCCGGCGCCGCGCTCGCCACGCACGCAACCGCCACGACCCCCAGGAGCAGCGCTCTCATTCGCAACAGGGGACCTAGCGAAGAACGGGCCGACCACCAGCGCAATAATTCGATCATCGCTTGCTGGGCTGCAGCTCGCGGAGCTGGCGCCTGGGGGGATCGATCTGCTGCTTGACCTTCTCGGCGTCGCCCTGGCGGCCGCTGGTCTCGAGCAGCGCCACCAGCCGGCGGCCGGCGAGCGCCTTGACCGGGGCGACCTGCATCAGCGCCCGCAGCTCACGCTCGGCGGCGGTCTTGTCCCCTGCCCGCTCGAGGGCGTCGGCGTACTGGAGCCGCGCGCCGTTGGCCTCGGGGTGCGCCGCCACGTAGGGCTTGAGCGCCTCGGCGGCGCGGCGGAACTCACCGTCGGCGAAGAGCACGCTCGCCAGCCGGACCTGCGCGTCGGCGTAGCCTTCCCGCAGCGAGAGCGCGACCTCGAGCGCGTGGCGCGACTCGTTGCGGCGCCCGGCCTCGTCGGCGGCCAGCGCGAACAGGTAGTGCGCGCGCGGGTTCTCGGGCGCCAGCGAGCGCGCGACGTCGAGGTGCTGCAGCGCGAAGTCGGCGGCGCCGCGCTTGAGCTGCAGCCGGCCGAGCTCCACGCGACCGATCGCCCACTTCGGATCGGTGGCGATGGCCTTCTCGAGCAGCGCCAGCGCCGCACCGTCGTCACCCCGTTCCTCGAGGGCCTGCGCCTGCTCGAGCGGGGTGGCGGAGATCAAAAGGACCAGGGCCGCGAACATGCCTCGCACCTAGCACACCTGGTCTCAGGCGCTTGCCTTCACCCGTGGCCCGCGACACATAGCGACCGAATGCTGCTGCCTGTCAGGAACTCCGCCGAGCCGCGACTGCCCCGGGCATGTCGCCGCCAGATGCCCACTTTCCCGATGCCCCGAGTCGCACGATGGATGTGACCGAACGCACGCTGAATTCCCTCGGCTTCGAGGACATTCGGGTCGCCCTCGCCAACCGCTGCCGCACCGAGGTCGGCCAGGAGCGCGCCCGCGCCCGCGGCTTCCTGCAGTCGCGTGACGAGGTGCAGGCAGCGCTGACGCTCGCCGAAGAGGCGCGCGCGCTGAAGACCGAGCCGATGACGCTGCCCATCACCGGGCTGGCCGACATTCGCGGCTCGATCGATCGCGCGTCGAAGAGCGGCATGCTCGAGCCCCGTGAGCTGATCAACATCTGCCAGGCGCTGTTCAGCTTCGAGCGCTCGCACGAGATCCTGGTCGAGCGCGCCGAGCGGCTCCCCGGGTTGGCGGCGCTGGGACGACGGCTGCCGGTGCTCTCGAAGATCGCCACCCGGCTCGATCGCAGCTTCGAGGCCTCGGGGGAGATCTCCGATCGCGCCAGCAACGAACTCCGTGACGCGCGGGAGACCGCCCGCGGCATTCACCGGCGCATCCGCGGCCGCCTCGACGAGATGCTGCGCGACGAGAAGTTCAGCGACACGCTGCGCGAGGGCTACTACTCGGTGCGCAACGATCGCTACGTGGTGCCGGTCAAGTCGAGCCACCAGCGCGACGTGTCGGGCATCGTCCACAACGCGAGCCAGTCGGGCCAGACGCTGTTCGTCGAGCCGGCCGAGCTGATCGGCCTGGGCAACGAGCTGGCGATCGCGCAGTCGATGGTGCTCGAAGAAGAGCGCAAGGTGCTGATCGAGCTGTCGGGGCTCGTCGGTCGCGAGGCCGGCCGGCTGGTCGACGGGGTCGAGGCGCTCTCTCAGCTCGATGAGCTGGAGGCGATCGCCTCGCTCTCGAACGACCTCCACGCGACTGCGCCCGCGCTCGAGCCTGCCGACGGTCAGCTCGTGCTGCGCGGGCTCCGGCACCCGCGGCTGGTGCTCAAAGGCGGAGAGATCATCTCCAACGACGTCGAGCTCGGCGACGCGCGCTCGCTGGTGGTCTCGGGCCCCAACGCGGGCGGCAAGACGGTCACCCTCACCGGCGTCGGCCTGTGCGCGCTGATGACGCGGGCGGGCCTGCCGATCCCCTGCGATCCCGGCTCGAAGATTCCCCTCTTCAATCAGGTGCACTCGGCGATCGGCGATCAGCAGGACCTGCAGGCCGGGCTCTCGACCTTCTCGGCGCACGTCACGATGCTTCGCGACATCACCCAGGTCGCCCGCCGCGGCGCGCTGGTGATGATCGACGAGATCGCCGCCGACACCGACCCGCGGGAAGGCGCGGCGATCGCCACCGCGGTGCTCGAGGAACTGCTGGGCCGCGGCGCGATCGTGCTCGTCACCACCCACCTCGAGGAGCTCAAGGCCCTCGCCCACCTCGACAAGCGCTTCGTCAACGCGCGCGTGGGCTTCGACGGCAAGCGCATGTCGCCCACCTACCGCCTGCAGATCGGCTTCGCGGGCGCCTCGTCGGCCATCGACATCGCCCGCCGCGTGGGCCTCGCCGAGTCGATCTGCACGCGCGCGCACGATCTCGCCGTCAACGCCGGTGGCGCGCTGTCGAAGGCCCTCACCGCCGCCGAAGACGAGCGCCGCAAGCTGTACGAGCAGCGCGACGCCGCCGAGCGTGACGCGCGGGAAGCCAAGGCCGCGCGCGAGCAGGCCGAGGTCGAGCTGGCCGCCGCGATGAAGCAGCGCAAAGAGGCGGAGGTGAAGTTCCGCGAATCGCTGCGCGCCGAGCTCGAGTTCGCCCGCAACCAGATCCGCGCGCTGGTCGAGAAGCTCGAGTCCGAGAAGGGCGACAAGGCGCTCAAGGCCGCCCAGGCCGCCGCCGCCGAGATGACGCAGCGGATCAACGAGCAGACCGTCGCCGAGCGCGGCGCGCGGCAGGAGCTCAAGGGCGAGGTGCGTGAGCTGGCGCCGCTCGAGCTGAAGGTCGGCGCGCGCGCGCGTCACCGCTCGATGGACACCGAGGTCGAGATCGTCGACGTCGCCGGGGACACCGCCACCGTCACCATGGGCGCGATCAAGATGCGCGTGCCGGTGAGCGAGCTGGGGCCCGCCACCAAGCCGAAGGACGCCCCCAAGTTCCCCGGCGCCAACAAGAAGGAAGCGCGCATCGAGAAGGCGAAAGAAGTGGCCGCGCAGGTGCTGGCCATCGCGTCGCCGACCATCGACGTTCGTGGCCAGCGGGCCGAAGAGGCGCTGCGCAACATCGACCTCTTCCTCGATCGCTGCGTGCGCAACGGTGACGAAGCCGCGATGGTGATCCACGGCCACGGCACCGGCGCCATCAAGCGCGAGCTGCGCGACTTCTTGAAACACTCGCCCTACGCGAAGTCGTTCCGGGCCGGCGAGACCGGAGAGGGCGGCGACGGCGTCACGGTGATCATCCTCTGATGCGCAAGAAGCGGGTGGGCGGGGAGAAGTCGACTCCGTACCTTGCTCGCATGAGCCCCTTCGACCGCATCGCCACGTCCATCACCGCGCTCGCCTCGGGCGCGGAGCCTTCACTCGAGGTTCTGTCGGCGCAGGCCGGCATGAGCCCCGCTCATTTTCAGCGCACCTTCCGCCGGCTCGCTGGCGTCAGCCCGCTGCGCTTCTCGCAGGTGATGAAGGTGGAGGTCGCGCGTGAGGCGCTGCTGCGCTCGAAGAGCGTGCTCGACGCCGCGTGGGATGCGGGGCTGAGCGGGCCAGGGCGGCTCCACGACGCGATGTTGTCGATCGAGCGGATGACACCAGGCGAGCTCAAGCTGGGCCTCACGCTGCGCTGGGCCGAAGCGGCCACTTCGCTCGGCCCCCTCACCCTCGCCTTCAGCTCGCGTGGGCTGTGCGGCGCCGACTTCGGTGGACTCGAGGCGCTGCAGGCTCGGTGGCCCCGCGCGGAGTTCGTGGAGGACCGTCGCGGACTGAAGAAGGACGTCGCTCGCGTCGAGCAGCGGCTCGCAGGCACGACGCGCCCGTTGTCGATCGTCCTCAACGGCACCGAACTGCAGGTGGCGGTGTGGCGCGCGCTGCTGTCGATCCCCGAGGGCTCGCTCGCGACCTACGGCCAGCTCGCCACGCAGGTGGGCAAGCCCGAGGCGGTGCGCGCGGTCGCGTCGGCCGTCGGCGCCAACCCGCTGGCGATCCTCATCCCCTGTCATCGGGTGATCCGCTCCACGGGTGCGCTCGGCGGCTACCGCTGGGGGCTCGAGCGGAAGGCCGCCCTGCTCTGTCAGGAACTCGAGAGCGCGCGCGTCTGACGCATCGACAGCGCCGCCCGGCAGTGGAAACCCTACACGCCACTTCTGGAGAACGGCTCGCAAGGGTCGTTCGGGTTCGAATCCCGGCACGGGCCTGCATTGGTCCACCACTTGTGGTTTTCGCACTCGGGCGGCGCTGTCATCCCTCGTTCGGCTATGAGCGCGAGCCATGAAGCTCGGCAGCCTCGAACTCTCCAGTCCGTTCATCCTCGCTCCGATGGAGAGCGTCTCGGACTGTGCCTACCGGCGCCTGTGCTGGGATCGCGGCGCCAGCCTCACGTGGACCGAGATGATCCGCGCGCGCGGGCTGACCCGGAACAACAAGAGCACGTTCGATCTGATCGACACCTTCGATCCCGAGGTGCTCACCGGCGTGCAGTTGCTGGTCACCAACGAGAAGGAGCTCGTCGAGGCGCTCTCGAAGCTCGAGGGCGCGACTCAGCCGCACTTCAAGAACATCAGGGCGATCGATCTCAACTTCGGCTGCCCGTCCCCGGAGGTCATTCGCATCGGCGCCGGCCCGGCGTTGCTCAAGCGGCGCGGCAAGCTCGAGGCGATCTTCAGCGCGCTCGGTGAATGGAAGAAGACGACCTCGCTGCCGATCGGCGCGGTGGGGGTGAAGATTCGCCTCGGCCTCAACCGCATGGAGCAGGACCAGAAGGTGTACCTGCCGATCGTCGAGCTCGCGAACGCGCACGTGGACTACCTCGTGATTCACGCGAGGCATGCCCGGCAGGACAGCTCCGAGAAGCCGACCTGGAGCGCGATCGCCGAAGCGAAGCAGCGCGCCCGCATTCCCATCATCGGGAATGGCGACATCGTCACCCGCGAAGACTGGGAGCGGCTGTCACGCGAAACCGGCGCCGACGGGGCGTTGATCGCGCGAGGGGCGATTCGCTCGCCGTGGGTGTTTCGCGGGCTGCGTGGGCTCGGCTCAGGCACGCCGACGTCGCTCGAGGAGATCGACGAGGCTGAGACCCAGTACCGCTCGCTCGCCGAGAAGTACGGCTCGAAGCCGAAGTTCCGCGAGTGGCATCAAGAGGGGTTCCAGCGCATGCGCGCGCGGTTGCGGGGTGAAGCGCCGAAGGGCTCCGGGCTGCCCGCCAACGAGCACATGAAGTGACCGCCTATGGACGAATGTCGGTCACCAGCGCCAGCAACCGCGCGCGATCGATCTTCCCCGTCGCGTTGCGCGGCACCGCATCCGCCCTCACCCACGCGCGCGGCACCTTGAACGACGCGAGCCGTTCACGAGTCCACGCCGTCAGCTCCGCATCGCTCACGCCCTCGGCCACGACGACCGCCACGGGCACCTGACCCCACTCCGCGTCCGTCCGCGGAGCCACCGCCACGTCCCGGATCGCCGGGTGTTCCTTCAACACCGCCTCGACCTCGGCCGGGTACACGTTCTCGCCACCCGACAAGATCAGATCCATCCGGCGCGCGAAGATCTTCAGGCGCCCCTTCGCGTCGAGCGCACCGAGATCCTTCGTGTGCAGCCACGGCCCGCGCCCCTTGGCGACGGTCGGCCCTCGCACCTCGATCTCCCCCACGCCCGCCGCGTCGGGCGCGACGATCCGCACCTCGAGCCCCGGCAACGGAGGCCCCGCGCTCGTCCCGTCGGCGTCGTCGAGCAACTCAGTCGTGACCTGAGAACACGCCTCGGTGAGCCCGTAGGTCTGCACCACCGGCAGCCCCGCCGCGCGCGCCCGCCGGAGCGTCGCAGTCGTCATCGGACCACCACCGATCAACACCGCCTTCACGCCGGAGAACGGCTTCCCGCCCCGCACCTCCAGCACCCGCTCGAGCATCGTCGGGACGAAGCTGGCGTGCGTCACGCCCTCATCGAGCGCCTCGCACGCACGGGCCGCATCGAAGTGTGCCTCCAGCGCGATCGACGCGCCGTACACCGCGCACCGGTACAGCATCGCGAGCCCGCCGATGTGAAAGAGCGGCAACGTACCCAACCACCGCTGCGTCGACTCACCACCGAGCCGCTGCGCGTTCGCCTCGGCCGCGGCCTGGAAGTTCGACTGCGTCAGCTCGATCAACTTCGGCGTGCCGGTGGTGCCCGACGTGAACAAGCCCGCGAGCGTCGGTTCCCCCTCACTCAGTGAGATCGACGGCAACCGCGCGACCTCAGCCGCCGTGAGCCGCGCGTTGATCGGCACGAACGTCGCCTGCAGCCGGCCACACGCGAAGAAGGTCCACGCCATCGACGGCTGGTTCCACGACTGCAGCGTCACGTGCGAGCCGGCGCGGACACCCTTCGCGCGGAGCGCCTCGACGACCGCCGACACCTCGTGGTGCGCGTCGGCCCAGGTCCAGGTCCGACCTGCGAAGGTGAGCGCAGGCGCAGCACCGTTGGCTTCGGCCGCCGCCTGCACCGGGCACTTCACGGCACGCCCCACCCCGTCGCTTGCGGGAGCGTGATCTCCCCGCCCATCGGCGTGAACGGATCGGGCTTCATCCCTTCGAACAGCTCGACCGTCGAGAGCCCGTGCGCCCAATCAGCGCTCGGCAGCACCGCCGCCAGGTGAGCCGCGGCAGCGCGCGCGATCGGCCCGTCCATCAGCGTCGTGACGTACGCCCCCACACCCGAGTCGTGCGCCTGCTGCGCGAGCTCGAGCGACCGCACCAGCCCACCCAGCGCAGCCGGCTTGAGCACGATCACATCGGCCGCGGCGCGCGGATCCTTCTCCAGCAAGCGCGGCAGCACGCCCGACAACAGCATCGTCTCGTCGGCCGCGATGCGACACGGCGCGAGGTGACGGAGCCGACGCAGCCCCTCGACATCGGTCGGCCCCACCGGCTGCTCACAGACCTCGAGCCCGAGCGCCTCGAGCCCACGGAGCGCAGAGCGCGCCGTCGCCTCGCTCCAGCCACCGTTCGCGTCGATGCGAATGCGCACGTTCGGCCCCACCGCGCGCCGCACGGCGAGCAACCGCTGCGCCTCGACCGCCAGCGGCCGCGCGGCCACCTTGGTCTTCACGACCTTGAAGCCTTCCTTCGCCGCCTGCTCGGCCGACGCCGCCAGCCCTGCCGCGTCATCGCCCTCGATCAGCGCGTTGACCACGAAGTGCGAGCGCCGCACCGGCCCCAGCATCGTCGCCACCAGCACGCCCTTGCGGATGGCGAGGTGCTCGAGCAGCGCGCACTCGGCCGCGTGCCGGGCCGCGGGCGTCGCCTCCATGCTCGAGATGGCGACCGCGATCTCCTCGACCGTCTCGGGCAACTTCGAGAGCGAGAACTTCTGCAGCGCGGCCAGCGCGGCGTCGGGCGTCTCGGTCCCGAACGACGCCATCGGCATCGCGTCGCCGCGCCCCGTCACGCCCTGCGCGGTGAGCGACACGCGAAAGCCGACGCGCTCGTCCATCGGGCCGCGCGCCGTTTGAATGGGCTTCTTGAGGCGCAGCGAGAAGGGCGTGAGTTCGAGCTTCATTGCGTGAGTCCTGCCGCGAAGAGAATGCCGAAGACCATCTGCAGCTTCGCCGTACCAGCGAGGGCCTGGTTGAGCGCGGTGCCCGTCTGCGTGAAGAGCGTGCGCAGCGGCGCGATGGCGAGCGGCGCCGAGACCCAGCACAGCAGCACCCACGGCGTCGCGAGCCCGGCGATCACCAGCCCCAGCGGGACCAGCGCGCTCACCACGAGGCACGTCACGTACTCGGCCCTGCCGAAGCGAGCGCCGAAGCGCACCACGAGCGTCTTCTTGCCGGCCGCGGCGTCGGTCTTCTCGTCGCGGGTGTTGTTCACCGCGAGCAGCGCCACCCCGAGCAACCCGACCGGAATCGCCGCGAGCAACGCCAACGTAGACACTGCCTGCGCGAGCACGAAGTACGTACCGCCCACCGCGACGAAGCCGAAGAAGACGAGCACGAACACGTCACCGAGGCCGTTGTACGCGAGGGGGAACGGGCCTCCGGTGTACGCGTAGCCCGCGGCCAGTGACGTGAGGCCGATCACCACCAGCGGCCACCCGGCGACCGACACCAGGTACAGGCCGACGAGGAACGCCATCGCGAAGCAGACCATCGCGCCGGTGAAGACTGCGCTGGGCGTCAACCACCCCTGCTGCGTCGCGCGCGGCGGGCCGAGACGATCGGCGGTGTCGGCGCCCCGCTTGAAGTCGAAGTAGTCGTTCACCAGGTTCGTGCCGACCTGAATGAAGAGCGCGCCGATCAACGCCGCGAGCGCCGGGAGCAGAGAGAAGGCGTGCTCACGCCAGGCGATCGCCGAGCCGACCGCGACAGGCACGACCCCCGCCACGAGCGTCTTCGGACGAGTCGCGAGCGCCCAGGCAGCCAGCGCAGACGGAGGAGAGGCGACGGAAGAGGTCACGCGGCGCTCCTCTGCGACAGGCCACCGAGCGCGGCAACCGGAAAGAGACGAGGTGGCGTGGGGTTCGCCCCCTCTCCCGAACCCTCTCCCCCGGTGGGGGCGAGGGGCCTTTCACGGTGTGCCCGGGTCACGGCGCCAGTTCCTGCGGCTCTGCCAGCCACCGCGGCGTGAGGAAGGCCCGCACTTCAGCCGCGTACAGCGCCGGACACTCGAGATGCGGTGCGTGCCCCACCCCACGGAACGACACCCGCCACGCCAACGGCAGATCCACCGTCATGCGCCGCGCGATCCGCGTGTACTTCTCGTCGGCCGCGCCGGTGATCAGCAGCGTCGGAACGCGGAGCCCCTGCAGCCCCGGCCAGAGATCCGGCTGCGCGCCCTGCCCCATCGTCCGCAGCGCCGACGACAGGCCCTCGACCGTGTGGCTCGCGCGCCGCTGACGGAGCGCCTCCTGCTCCACCGCCGGCAACGCCCGCAGGCCAGCAAACAGCGGCAGCCGTTCCCAGTGGTCGACGAACCCATCGACCCCGCGCGAACGAATCAACTCGGCGAGCCCTTCATCAGAGCGCCGCCGCAGCAGGCGATCACGCCGACGCCGGAAGCCCGCCGCGCCCGACTCGAGCACCAGCCGCTCGATCTTCTGCGGCACCTTCTGCGCGACCGCGAGGGCGACCCGCGCGCCTTGCGAATAGCCGAACAACACCGTGCGCTCGTCGAGCAGCGCGGCGACCGAGTCGACCACCTCGTCCCACGACGAGGGCAACGGTGATGCACCATGTCCCGGCAGATCGACGCACGTCGCGGTGAGCAGATCGCCCAGCAGCGGCTCGAGGTGATCGAACGAACGCGACGAACCCGCGAAGCCGTGGAGGAAGACCGCCTTCGTCTCGCCCCGCCCCCAGGTGATCGAGTGGAGCTTCATGAGATCGACTCCGAGAGCTTCGCGAAGAGCCCACGGTGGGCGTCGACGTTCGCGCGTCGCTCGGTTCGTACTTCGATGAGGTGCAGGCCGCCCTCGAGACACCGCGAGACCGTCTTGCCGAACTGCTCGAGGTCGACGGGCCGGTGATGCTGCGCGCCGGCCAGCGCTGCGACGTTCGCGAGATCGACCCCGTGCGGCGTACCGAAGAGCGTCTCGAAGTGCGGCGTGCGCTCCGCGACCGGGAGGAAGTGGAAGATGCCTCCGCCGTCGTTGTTCACCACCACCACCGTCAGCGAGAGGGAGTGACGACGCGCGATCAACCACCCGGTGAGGTCGTGCAGCAGGGCGACGTCGCCGATCAGCAGCGCGGCGGGGCGTTGGGTTCCGGCCGCGACACCGAGAGCGGTGGAGGTGACTCCGTCGATGCCATTCACGCCGCGGTTGGTGAAGACCTCGAGGCGACGGGAGCTAATGGAGAACGCGTCGACGTCGCGGATCGGCATCGAACTCGAGAGCACGACCGCCGCGCCGTCGGGCAGCGCGTTGATGAACTCGGCCGCGAGGTGAGGCTCGGTGAAGGATCTCGAGCGAGCGAGCTCGGCGAGGACCTGCTGCTGCGCGGCTTGCCAGCGGGCGAGGTATTGGTTCCGCCCCTCTCCCCCCTCGGGGGGCGAGGGAAACGAGTGGGCGAACTCGGTGGCGCGGTGGTTCGGATCGAACGGCAAGCCGTCGTCGTGGAAATGGAACTGCTTCGCGCCGCTCGCGTCGAGCCACGCCTGCGGCGCCTTGGCAGTGAGCCCGCCACCGAAGCGCAGGACCACGTCGGGCTTCATCTCCGCCGCGAAACGCGGGTTGCGAAGGAGCGCATCGGCGACCGCGATCGCCTTCGGAAATCCAAAGCGCGCGTTCGACGCCGCCTCGGCGATCACCGGAAAGCGCAGGCGCTCGGAGAGGTCGTGGATTCGCGCCCCGAAGTCGTCGCGACGTTCCCGCGGCCCGCAGACGATCAGCCCGCGGCGCGCGGTCGAGAGCGCGGCGGTCAGCTCAGACGAAGCGACCGACGACGCTGCGCCCGGCACGTACTTCGCCACCACCGGGTCGATCACCGGCCCCGCTGCCCCATCAGGCGACGCGAGCGGCTCACGGAACGGCACGTTGAAGTGCACCGCCCCTCGCGGCGCCGACTGAGCGACGTTGACCAGCCGCGCCGTCACCGCCGCCAGGTGCGTCAGCCCCACTTCGTCCGGCACCGGCAGCGCCTCAGCCGCGCGCACGTAGCGCCCGAACATCCCCACCTGCGGAATGGTCTGCGGAGCGCCGAAGCCGTGCAGCTCCCACGGGCGATCGGCCGTGAGCACCACCAGCGGCGTCGCGCCCTCAGCCGCTTCCATGATCGCCGGAAGGAAGTGCGCGCCGGCCGTGCCCGAGGTGCACACCACCGCCGCCGGCGTGCCCGTCGACTTCGAGAGCCCCAGCGCAAAGAACGCCGCGCTCCGCTCATCGATCACCGACCAGAGCTTCACGTCGGGGCGATCGGCGAACGCGAGCGCGAGCGGCGTGGAACGACTGCCCGGCGCGATCACCGCGTGCCGAACCCCGCCTCCGACCAACGCGCCCACGAGCGTCGCCGCCCAGCGCTGATTGAGCGTCGGCTCACTCATCGTGCACTCCGAGCGCAGGCAACATCGCGCGCGACTTTCGTTCCGTCTCGATCCACTCCGACTCCGCGGTGCTGCCAGCCACGATGCCCGCCCCCACGAAGACCTGCGCTCGAGTTCCATCGAGCAGCGCGGAACGCAAAGCGACGGCCAACGTGACGCCAGCAGGGCCCATCGTGCCCACCGCCCCGGTGTACCAGCCGCGCGAGAAGCCTTCGTGTTCTGCCAGCCACGCCAGCGCCGCCTCGCGAGGTCGCCCAGCCACGGCCGGCGTGGGGTGCAACGCGCGCGCGACGTCGAGGTGCTGCACGCCCGGCTTCACCTGCCCGCGAATCGGCGTGAAGAGATGATCGACGTTCGCCAACACCTTCACCGACGGCGTCGGCGGGTGCGTGACGTTGAGGGTGAACGGAGCCAGCGACTCGCGAATGCCCTCCACCACCGCGGCGTGCTCGCGACGGTCCTTGTCACTGCGCAACAGCGAGCCGCCCTGCCCGCCGGCCGCGGTGCCTGCCAGCGCGTCGGTGCAGAACACGTCGTCGCACGACTCGCACAACGTCTCGGGCGACGCGCCGACGAAGGCCCGCCCGTCCTTCCCGCGCAGGAGGAACGACCAGCACTGCTTGTGACGCGCCTCGAGCGCCTTGAGGATCGAGCGCTCCGGCAGCTCACGCTCGCACTCGAGGTCGATCACCCGCGCGCACACCACCTTGTCGAAGGTGCCCGCGTCGATCGCCTTCACCGCGCTGGAGATCAGCCGATCCCACTTCGCGCGCGAGCCGGGCGTCGCCTGCGAGTGAATGGAGCCGGTGAAGGGCTCGACCTCCTCAACGCGCGCGAGCCGCTTCTCGAGCGCCGCGGCCTCCGTGCCCGAGGGACCGAACGCCGCGATCCACGGCTGACGCCCGTCCCACCACGCCAGCACTTCGGGGAGGATCCACCGCTCGGCGTCGAAGCCCTTCCACGGCCGCTTCGCGTCGAAGGCCCAGCCACCGAACCACGGCCCCGGCGGCGGGCGCGGAGGCAAGGTCGAGAGCCAGGTGACGTCACCACCACCCTCTCCCGCGACGCCCAGCCCCGTGACATGAAGCGAGCGCGATGGGTTCGACCACGACACCGAGAGCGGCTCCGGCCCGATGCGCAGCAGCGCACCGAGGTCCGCGGGGCGCGCGAGCCCGACGTACTGCATTCTGGCGAGGGCGGTCCTCACGGCGCAGTTGTCTTCTAAGGCATCCCCGCTATAGATGCATCACCAAGTTCAAAACGGCTTGAACCAGTTGAACAGGAGCACCGAATGTCAGGGCACAAGGCCAGGAAGGTGATGCGCGGCGAGGGCGAGCCGACCGTGAAGGTCGCGCTGGGCGCTGGCATTACGGTGGGTGACGGAGCGTTCACCGTCATCGCGGGCCCGTGTGCCCTCGAGAACGCCGAGCAGGTCGCGGCCACCGCCACGGCGGTGAAGACGGGCGGCGCGCACGTGCTCCGCGGGGGCGCGTTCAAGCCCCGCACCTCGCCCTATTCGTTCCAGGGCCTGGGCGAGATGGGCCTCAAGCTGCTGGCCGAGCAGGGCAAGAAGCACCGGATCCCCATCGTGTCCGAGGTGATGGACGTCGCGCAGCTGCCGCTGATGCTCGACTACGTCGACGTGCTGCAGATCGGCGCGCGCAACATGCACAACTTCTCGCTGCTGCGCGAAGTGGCGAAGACCAACCGCCCGGTGGTGCTCAAGCGCGGCTTCGGCGCGACGCTCGAAGAGTGGCTGCTCGCGGCCGAGTACCTGCTCGACGGCGGCAACGATCAGGTCGTGCTGTGCGAGCGCGGCATTCGCAGCTTCGACAACACCCTGCGCAACACGCTCGATCTCGCGGGCATGGCGTGGGTGAAGGAACGCTCGAAGCTGCCGGTGATCGTCGATCCCTCGCACTCCACCGGGGTGCGGTCGCTGGTGATCCCCATGGCGCTCGCCGCCGCGGCCGCCGGCGCCGACGGCATCATGGTCGAGGTGCACCCCACGCCCGAGACCGCGCTGTGCGACGGCCCGCAGGCGTTGACGCCGCAGATGTTCGGCCAGCTGATGAACACCCTGCCCGGCATTCTCCACGCGACGGGCCGCACGCTCTCACACCCTGAAGCCCTGGCTGCCGTCGGAGGCGCGCGATGAGCGAACAAGTCCACCAGATGTTCACGCAGATCGCCCCGCGCTACGACGCGACCAACGACGTGCTGTCGATGGGCGTGCACCGCCTGTGGCGCCGCGTGGCCGTGCGGCTCTCGGGCGCGAAGTCAGGCGACGCGGTGCTCGACTGCGCCACCGGCACCGGCGATCTCGCGCTGGCCTTCAAGCGCGCGGTGGGCCCGACCGGCGAGGTGATCGGCACCGACTTCAACGCCGACATGCTCTCGTTCGCGCCGAAGAAGGCGCAGCAGGCCGGCCTCGAGGTGAAGTTCGAGGTCGCCGACGCGATGAAGCTCCCCTACGAGAACGCGCGCTTCACCGTGGCGTCGATCTCCTTCGGCATCCGCAACGTCGACGACCCGAAGGTGTGCGTCGGTGAGCTGGCGCGCGTGGTGAAACCCGGCGGCCGCGTGGTGGTGCTGGAGTTCGGCCAGCCCAAAGGCCTGTTCGGCGTGCTCTTCCGCTTCTACGCGAAGCACGTGATGCCGCTGCTGGGGCAGATGTTGACCGGCAGCCGCGCCGCCTACGAGTACCTGCCGCGCACCATGGCCGCGTTCCCCGCCGGCGATCGCTTCACTGCGATGATGAACGAGACGGGCAAGTACTCGAAGGCCGAGGCGCACCCGCTGCTGTGGGGCCTCGCCTACGTCTACGTCGGCACCGTGGCCTGAGCCATCGCGCGCTTGCAGATGTCCCAGCTGAAGCCGGCGCGCATCAGCACCCCGTAGTCCTTCTGCTTGCGCTCGGGGTCGCGGCCGAGCTTCTTCTTGCGCACCAGGGTCAGCGCTGCCTCGAGCTCCCGCTCGGGATCGCTGACGGTCGACTTCGCCACCAGCTCGGGCTCGATGCCCTTCTGCCGGAGCTTGAGGCGGATCACCCGCACGCTCTTGCCCTGCCGGTGCAGTGACGCGGTCTTCGACTCGGCCAGGCGCGCGTCGTCGACGTAGCCCGCCTTCACCATGCGCTCCACCACCGCGGCGATCATCGGCCGGGCCGCCTCGAAGTCGCCTTCACCTTCCCGGTGGATGTGGCGCTTCACCTTGCGCTCGAGCACCTGCTGGAGCCCCTTGCGGCTCGCCGAGTAGCGACGCAGGTAGTGCAGCGCGGCGTTGCCCAGCGACTGCTCGGAGATCCGTCTCACCCGGCCCTCTTACCCGGTGGGGCCGACACGGGCGCGCTCACCGAGAACCGCTTCTGCAGCCACCGCGACACGAGCGAGAGGCTGATCACCGCCACGCCCCCCAGCACCACCCGCACCAGCGCCGTCGAGCGCGCGTCCGACGCACCATCGGCCAGCGCCGACGCGAGCTGCGTGTAGATGAGGCAGTTGGGCAGCAGGCCGATCGCGTTGCCCACCGCCCACTTGTTCCACGCCATCGGCGAAGCCCCGGCCGCCACGTTCACCAGCGGAAACGGAATCGGGAGCTGCCGCACCATGATCGTCGTCAGCACCCCGCCCTGATCGAGCTCGCGGGTCAGCCACTGCGCGTCGCGTTTGGCCAGCCACAGCCGCACCGGCTCGCCGGCCAGCCACCGGCCCGTCGCGAAGTGCACGTGCGACCAGAGGTTCGCCGCCAGCCACACCCACAGCCAGCCGGGCCAGAAGCCCCAGGTCACGCCGGCGGTGATCATCATCACCACGGCGGGGGTGAAGAGCGACGTCGCCACTCCGAAGCCGAACAAAAAGAGGGGGATGGCCGCGACCGACCCGCCCCACTCGCGCATCCAGGAGATCAGCCTCGAGGGCTCGAGGTACGGGGCGAGGAAGATTCGGCCCACCGCCGCACTGACGATGATGACCCCGATGAGCAAGACGATCTTCCAACGTCGCGACACGCGGGCATTCTTTTACTCTTTTTCGTTGAAAGTACCGGGCCTGCGTGGAAATTCATGCGCATGGCCAAGGACACCCTCAGCGTCACCGACAACCGCACCGGCAAGCAGTACGAGATGCCGATTGAGAATGGCTGCATCAAGGCCATCGACCTCCGCAAGATCAAGACGGACGACAAAGACTTCGGTCTGATGTCGTACGACCCGGCCTTCCTCAACACCGCGAACACCAAGTCGTCGATCACCTTCATCGACGGCGACGTGGGCATCCTCGAGTACCGCGGGTACCCGATCGATCAGCTGGCCGAGAAGTCGACGCACCTCGAGGTGAGCTACCTCCTGATGAACGGCGAGCTGCCGAACAAGACCCAGCTCGAAGAGTTCACCACCAAGATCACGCACCACACGTACGTCCACGAGAACATCAAGTCGTTCATGGACGGCTTCCGCTACGACGCGCACCCGATGTCGATGCTCGCGTCGACCGTCGCCGCGCTCTCGAGCTTCTACCCGGAAGCGAAGAACGTGAAGAACAAGGAAGTCCGCCGGGCGCAGATGATGCGGCTCATCGCGAAGATGCCGACGCTGGCGGCCTTCTCGTACCGCCACAGCCAGGGCCTGCCGTACGTCTACCCGAACAACGATCTCGGCTACACCGAGAACTTCCTCACGATGGTCAAGAGCATCGGCAAGCCGAACTGGCGGCCGCACCCTGCCCTCGTGAAGGCGCTCGATCTGCTCTTCATCCTCCACGCCGATCACGAGCAGAACTGCTCGACCACCGCCACCCGCGTCGTCGGCTCGTCGGAAGTCGACCCGTACTCGGCGGTCGCGGCCGGCATCACCGCGCTCTACGGCCCGCTCCACGGCGGCGCCAACGAGGCCGTGCTGCGCATGCTGCGTGAGATCGGCGACGTGAAGAACGTCCCCGAGTTCATCGCCCGCGTGAAGGGCGGCGACGGCACCAAGCTGATGGGCTTCGGTCACCGCGTGTACAAGAACTACGACCCGCGCGCGAAGGTCATCAAGAAGGCCTGCGACGAGGTGTTCGCGGTCACCGGCAAGAACCCGCTGCTGGAGATCGCCGTCGAGCTCGAGCGCATCGCCCTGCAGGACGAGTACTTCGTCAAGCGCAAGCTGTACCCCAACGTCGACTTCTACTCGGGCCTCATCTACGAGGCGATGGGCTTCCCGGCCGACTTCTTCACCAACCTGTTCGCCATCCCGCGCACCGTGGGTTGGGTGAGCCAGTGGGAAGAGATGATCACCGACGACGAGCAGAAGATTGCGCGTCCTCGCCAGATCTTCACCGGCAAGCGCAACCGCGACTACGTGGCGATCGACAAGCGCTGAGCGCGTCGCCTGCCGCACCACGGCCACTTCCCTCTCGGGGGAAGTGGCCGTTTCGTTTTTCAGCCGCCGGCGTACAGCTTCTCGATGATCGCGGCGTACTTCTGCTCGACCACCTTGCGCCGCACCTTGAGCGTGGACGTCAGCTCGCCGCCGTCGATGGTGAAGTCGTGGGGCAGCACCTCGAAGGTCTTGATGGTCTCGAAGCGCGCCACTCGCGGGTTGACGTCGCGCTCGATGGCCTCGGTGACGTACTTGCGGAACTGCGGATCGCTGGCCAGCGCCGCCGGGTCGAGGGGGAAGCCGTGCTTCTTCGCGAAGGCCGGCACCCGCTCGAGGTCGAGCGCGAGGATCGCCACCAGGTAGTTGCGTCGATCGCCCACCACCAGCGCGTTGCCGACCGGCTCGATGCCCTTGAGCAACCCCTCGAGGTTCGCCGGCGCGGTCTTCTTGCCGCCGGAGGTGACGATGATCTCCTTCTTGCGACCGGTGATCTGCAGGAAGCCGTCTTCGTCGAGCTGCCCTACGTCGCCGGAGTGCAGCCAGCCGTCCTGCAGCAGCTCGGCGGTGGCGCCGGGGTCCTTGTAGTAGCCGAGGCACACGTTGCCGCCCCGCACGAGGATCTCGCCGTCGTCGGCGATGCGCACCTCGACCCCGGGCATCGGCCGGCCGAGCTTGCCGAACTTCATCGCCGAGTAGGTGCTGACCGAGGTCGGGCCGGTCACCTCCGACTGGCCGTAGATCTCGGCGATGCGCAGGTCGAGCGAGGCGAAGAACTCGAGCACTTCGCGGGAGATCGGCGCGGCGCTGGTCGCCAGCACGTGCGCGCGCTCGAGGCCGATGCGCGCCTTGAGCGGCCCGAACACCAACCGCTTCGCCATCGCGTACTGCGCCTGGAGCGTGATCGACGACTGGCGGTGCGACATCACGTCGTCGTGGTAGCGCGACGCGACGCTGCGGGCCCAGGCCACCACGCGCTGGCGGGCCTTCGGCTGGGTGGCGATGCCGGCCTCGGCCTTGGCCTTGAACTTCTCCCACACGCGCGGCACGCCGAAGAAGATCGTCGGGCGCACCTCTTTGAGGTTGTCGGCCAGCTTCTCGAAGCTCTCGGCGAACGAGACCTGCAGCCCGTTGATCAGCGGGCCGTAGATGGTGCACACCTGCTCGGCGATGTGTGAGAGCGGCAGGTACGACAACAACATGTTGCCCTCGCCGAGATCGTGGCACTGCGAGAGGTGCACGGTGGTCCAGCAGAGGTTGTGGTGCGAGAGCATCACGCCCTTGGGGTGGCCGGTGGTGCCCGAGGTGTAGATGAGCTGGGCGACGTCGTCGGGCTGCAGCGCCTCGACGCGCGCGTAGTAATCGGCCTCGTTGGCCCGTGCGCCGCGCTCGAGCACCTCGGCGAAGGTGAAGACGCCTTCGCGGGGCGAGGCCGGCGCCTCCATCAGGATCACGTGCTGCAGCGCCGGGAGCTGGCCCCGCACCGACAGCAGCGTGTCGAGGAACTTCTCGTTCTCGACCAGCGCGATGGGCGCCTCGCAGTGCCCGGTGACGTAGGCGAGCTGCTCGGGCGACGAGGTGGTGTACAGGCCGACCGAGGTGCCGCCCGCGGCCATCGCGCCCAGCGCCGCGACCACCCACTCTTCGCGGTTGAAGCCCATCACCGTCATCGCCTGCTTCGGCATGAAGCCCAGCGTCTGCAGCCCCAGCGAGAAGTGCTTCACCCGCTCGGCGTACTGGCGCCACGAGGTAGGCACCCACTCGGTGCCGCGGCGGGTCCAGAGCGCGGGGCCGTCCTTCAGCCGCTCAGCCATCTGGTGGAGCTGGTGCACCATCGTTCGGGGGATCGGGAGCGACATGGGGCCACAGCGTTCTTGAACGTCGTTGACAGGTCAACGACGACGCCGCTATCTCCGCGCGGCCATGTCGACCATCGATTTCACCTGTCAGAAGTGCGAGGGGAACTTCGAGCTCGACTCGCAGGATCTCATCGACGGCACCGAGAAGCTCGAGTGCCCTCACTGCGAGAACAAGCTCACGAAGACCGCCAACGAGGACTTCACCGCCGCCCTCGGCGAGCTCACCGCACAGCTCGCGGCGATCGCGAAGAAGTTCACGGCCTCGATCGAGCTCGACAGCGAGGACCTCGGCGCCGCCGACCTCGACGACGAGGAAGACGATGAGGACGAAGACGAGGACGACGACGACCTCGACGACGATGATGACGACGACGACGATGATGACGATGACGACGAGGTCGAAGAAGACGTCGACGACTGAGCGTCACCGACCTCGGTGAAGCACCCACAGGCCCCGGCGCCCTCTGGCTCCGGGGCTTTGTCGTGTCGAGGGGTGCCCGCAAAGTGAGAAGCCCGGCCCCCCTCCCAGGAGACACCGGGCTTCCCGGTTACGGCAGAGGCTGCGGCTTCAGAACTTGGCGGCGAGATCGCTGACGAGCGGAATGGTCCACCGCTCGCCCTTCAGCGCCTTGGTGATGGCGAGCACGATCGTCACCAGGTAGCCCACCAGGCCGGCGCAGGCGATCAGCCAGCCGATGAAGGGAATCGCGCCGATGATCGACACCACCACCATCGCGATCGCGAGCACCAGGCCCTGCTTGGCGTGGTACTTCACGAAGTCGCTGTCCTTCACCGTGAGGAGCGGGATCAAGCTGAAGATGCCGAGGTAGGCGAGCACGAGCATGATCTTGTCCTGCTCGCGAACGGTGTCGCCTCCGACAGACTGAATGTTCTGCTGCTGCTGGTCTTGCGGCGTCATTCACACTCCGATGAGGGGAAACGTCGACTGCGAAGAAGCACCGAATCCTGCGGAAGTGGTGCGTGAGCGTCAAGGCAAGACCGCGTCGCCGTTCACCGCGAAGCGCTCGAGCGAGCCCGATCTCCGCGCAGCGGCGATCAACGTGTTGCGCTCGGCCGGCCGGAGCCGCGCACCGTTGGCGAGCTTCACCTCCACCGACGCCAACTTTGCGGGGCCCAGCAACACCAGCACGCTCGCGGCGGCGGCGATGCGCACCTCGACCGTCGACTTGTTCGCCGGCGCGAGCTGCTTCTCGCCCTGCCCCTCGGGCAACGAGAGATCGATCTCCAGGTGGCGGAAGCGCCCGTCGTCGCCGCGCGCGCGGGTGAAGGCCACCTCGCCCGACTCGACCGACCACGCCTCGAGCGCGGGCAGCAGGCGCCCCAGCCGCTCGAGCACCAGCAGCCACGCCGCGCTGCCTTCCAGCACGCCGTAGCGCGAGACGAGGCGCACCGCGCGAAAGCCCGACAGCACCTCGGCCTGGCGGGCGAGCGAGTCCACCACGTCGGCCACCACCAGCCCGTTGATGAACTCGGTCGTCGAGAGACCCAGGGTGTGCCCCTGACGGAAGAGCGCCACGTTGCGCAGCGGCGTCAGCTCGCCGTCGAACGTGCCCCAGCTCCCCACCACCACCTCGTGCGGGGCGAGGGTCGGCGAGGTGAAGCCCTCGAGCCGGCGCCAGTCGACCGAGCCCAGCTCGAGCCGCTGGAGGCCGCGCAGCACCGGGTGCGCGAGGAAGGCGTGCAGCTCGCTGGGCTGCTGGGTCGCCGGCACCGTGAGGCTGCGCACCGTGGCCAGCCGCGGCTCGCCCACGAAGGGAAGGAAGCGCTGCGCCGAGGCCGGCGTGCCGTCGAGCAGCAGCAGGAAGGCGTCGGCCGCCGCGGGCTCGAAGCCCTCCAGCAACAGCGCCCGTCGCTGCAGCGCGCGCGTCGCGCCCTCTCGCTGAAGCGCGCCGACGAGCTCTTCGCCACGCAGCTCGAGCGGACTCGAGGCGCGGGTCGACGACAGCACCGTGCACACCAGCTCGCGCAGGAAGCCGTCGACGAAGCGGGTGCGGTGGAGATCGGCCAGCGCGCGCAGCGGCCCCAGCCACCGCTCCTGGTGCTGGGTGGTGAGCCGGGCCACCTTGCGCCGCTCGGTCAACGACAGGTCGCCGCGCTCGCACAGGGCGATCACCTCGCCGCGCGGGTCGCCCTGCTCCAGCAGCCAGTCGGAAAAGACGAGGCGGAGCGCCCGATCCTCCGGTCGCTCCGCCAGTTGATGCAGGAGGGCAGTCTCGCGGTCCATCTCGAGGCCCTCCGCTGCGACGGGTCGCTCAGCCGAGCATCGACTTCACGGCGTCACGCTCTTCTTCGAGTTCCTTGAGCGTGGCCATCATCTTGCCCTTCGAGAACTCGTCGATCTCCAGGCCCTTGACGATCTCGTAGCGGCCGTTGCCCGAGCAGATCGTCGGGAAGCCGTAGATCACGTCCTGCGGGATGCCGTACTCGCCGTTGGAGGGCACGCCCATGGTGGTCCACTTGCTGCCGGTGCCCTGCCACCAGTCGCGCATGTGATCGAGGGCCGCGTTGGCCGCCGAGGGCACCGACGAGATGCCCGACGCGTCGATGATCGCCTTGCCGCGCTGACCGACGGTGCTGATGAAGTCGCCCTTGAGCCAGGCGTCGTCGTTGACCAGCTTGCTGACCGGGGTGCCGCCGACGCTCGCGAAGCGGATGTCGGGGTACATGGTGGGCGAGTGGTTGCCCCACACGATCAGCTTCTCGAACGACTCGACCGCCTTGCCGCCGGTCTTCTTCGAGAGCTGCGCCAGCGCGCGGTTGTGATCGAGGCGGAGCATCGCGGTGAAGTTCTCGCGCTTCAGATCGGGCGCCGACTTCATGGCGATGTACGCGTTGGTGTTGGCCGGGTTGCCGACCACGAGCACCTTCACGTCACGCTTGGCCACTTCGTTGAGCGCGCGGCCCTGCGCGATGAACACCGCGGCGTTCTTGGTGAGCAGATCGCGGCGCTCCATGCCCGGGCCACGCGGCGTGGCGCCGACGAGCAGCGCGACGTCGATGTCCTTGAAGGCGACCTTCGGGTCGTCGGACGCGGTGACGCCCTGGAGCAGCGGGAAGGCGCAGTCGTCGAGTTCCATCAGCGCGCCCTTGAGGCCCTTCATCGCGCTGAACGTGACCTTGCCCTCGGCGTCCTTCACGTCGGGCACTTCGAGCAGGCTCAGGATGACCGGCTGATCCTTGCCGAGCATCTCGCCAGCGGCGATGCGGTAGAGGAGCTGCGTGCCGATGCGGCCAGCGGCGCCGGTGACTGCGACTTTGACGGGAGCTTTCATGGTGTGTTGGTTCCTTTGAGCGACTGCTTCACATGTTCTTGATGATGGCCTGGCCGAACTCGCTGCACTTCACCTCGGTCGGGTTCTGCCCTTCCTGCTTCATGAGGCGCGCGAAGTCGTAGGTCACGGTCTTCTTGTCGATGGCCGTGTCCATGCCCTTGATGATCAGGTCGGCCGCTTCGTGCCAGCCGAGGTGGCGGAGCATCATCTCGGCCGAGAGGATCACCGAGCCCGGGTTGACCTTGTCGAGGTTGGCGTACTTGGGCGCCGTGCCGTGGGTGGCCTCGAAGATCGCGTGACCCGAGAGGTAGTTGATGTTGCCGCCCGGCGCGATGCCGATGCCGCCGATCTGCGCCGCGAGGGCGTCAGAGAGGTAGTCGCCGTTGAGGTTGAGCGTGGCGATGACGTCGAACTCGTCAGGGCGCGTGAGCACCTGCTGCAGCGTGATGTCGGCGATGGAGTCCTTGATCAGGATCTTGCCGGCCTTGAGCTGCTCCTTCTGCTCGGCGTTGGCCGCGTCTTCACCCTTGGCGGCCTTGGTCTTCTCCCACTGCTGCCAGGTGTAGACCTTGTCGCCGAACTCGCGCTCGGCGAGCTCGTAGCCCCACTTCATGAAGGCACCCTCGGTGAACTTCATGATGTTGCCCTTGTGGACGATCGTGACCGACTTCCGCTTGAGGTCGATGGCGTACTTGATCGCCGCGCGCACCAGGCGCTCGGTGCCTTCCTTCGACACGGGCTTGATGCCGATGCCGATGTTCTCCTGGAAGCGGATCTTCGCGAAGTCCTTCGGGAACTCGGTCTTGAGGAAGTTGAGGACCTTCTTCGACTGGTCGCTGCCACCCTCGAACTCGATGCCCGCGTAGATGTCTTCGGTGTTCTCGCGGAAGATCACCATGTCGACCTTCTCGGGCGCCTTCACCGGCGAGGGCACGCCCTTGAAGTAACGAACGGGGCGCAGGCAGACGTACAGGTCGAGCATCTGGCGCAGCGCGACGTTGAGCGAGCGGATGCCGCCGCCGATCGGCGTGGTGAGCGGGCCCTTGATGCCGACCAGGTACTCACGGAACGCGGTGATCGTCTCGTCGGGCAGCCAGTTGTTCTTGAGCTTGAACGCCTTCTCGCCGGCGAGCACCTCGAGCCACTCGATCTTCTTCTTGCCGCCGTAGGCCTTCTCGACCGCGGCGTCGATCACCGCCACCGAGGCCTTCCAGATGTCAGGGCCGGTACCGTCGCCTTCGATGAAGGGGATGATGGGGTTGTTGGGGACGTGCAGCTTGCCGTCCTTGAGCGTGATCTTTTCGCCGTTGGCCATTGAGAGACTCCGTGGGGTTTTGCGGGGTGAAAAACGCGCGGAATGTGGGCCTGAGAGGAACTTCCGTCAACGATCAAAGTGGGCGTCACCGCGCGTTGTCGCGCCCAGCACATCGGTGTAGTCACGCCACCTGATGCAAGCCACTGAACCGCTGCAGAACCCGGGCGCGCTGCTCCGTTTGGATCGCGCGTCAGGGACCCTGAAGGAACGGCGGTACCAGGTGGCGATCATCGGCGGGCCGGGCACCGGCCTCACCCGCGCCATCGAGGGCTCGATGACGGTCGGCTCACACCCCGATGCGGGCCTGAGCCTCAGCGACACCACCGTCTCGCGCTACCACGTCGAGCTCACCGCGCGGCCCGACGGCGTGCGGGTGCGCGATCTCGAGTCCACCAACGGCACCTGGCTGGGCGGCGCGCGCATCACCGAGGTGATCGTCGAAGATCAGGCGACGCTCAGCGTGGGGAAGACGACGCTCAAGGTCAGCATGCTCGAGGCCGACCTCGGCACCCCGGAAGCGCAGCCCACCTTCGGCCCGGCGCTCGGCGCGTCGCCGGCGATGAAGCAGCTGTTCGGCATGCTCGAGAAGGTCGCGCCGTCGGACTCCACCGTGCTGCTGCTGGGCGAGACCGGCACCGGCAAAGAAGTGATGGCCCGCGCCATTCACCAGAAGAGCCCGCGCGCCACCCGCCCCTTCGTGGTGGTGGACTGCGGCTCGGTGGCGCCGACGCTCATCGAGAGCGAGCTGTTCGGCCACGTGCGCGGCTCGTTCACCGGGGCGATCAACGATCGCAACGGCGCCTTCCTCGAGGCCGACGGCGGCACCATCTTCCTCGACGAGATCGGCGAGCTGCCCCTCGAGCTGCAGCCCCGGCTGCTGCGCGTGCTGGAGGCCGGCACCGTGCGCCGGGTGGGCGAAGACAAACATCGCCGAGTCGACGTGCGGGTGGTGGCCGCCACGCACCGCGATCTCGACGCCGAGGTCGCCGCCGGGCGCTTCCGCCGCGATCTCTACTACCGGCTGGCGGTGGTGCTGGTGAACGTGCCGCCGCTGCGCGATCGGCTCGACGATCTCCCGCTGCTCACCCAGCACTTCGTCAAGTCGATGGGCCGCGGCGACTTCCAGATCCCCCGCTCGTTGATGGCGCGCTTCGCGGCCTACCACTGGCCGGGCAACGTGCGAGAGCTGCGCAACCTCGTCGAGCGCAGCCTCGCCGGCGCCGACGTCGATCCGCTCCCCCACGAGACGCAGGCCGCCGCGCGCACCCTGGCGGCGAGCGACGACCTCACCGAGCTCCCCTTCAAGGAAGCCAAGGAGCGCCTCGTCGAGAGCTTCACCCGCGAGTACCTGGTGACGCTGCTCGAGAAGTGCAACGGCAACATCTCGCAGATGGCGCGCGAGGCGGGCATCGCGCGCAACTACGTACACCGGCTGGTCGCGAAGTACGGGCTCAAGGCCCAGGACTGATCAGCCCGCGTCGACGCCGGCGTCGTCACCCGCATCGGGGGCCCCGGCGTCGGGCTCACCGGCATCAGGTTCGCCAGCATCAGGAGGACCCGCGTCGGGCGGCCCCGCGTCAGGCGCACCAGCGTCGGCCGGCCCCGCATCGGGCGCGCCCGCGTCAGCAGGCCCCGCGTCGGGGGTGCCAGCGTCGGCAGGTCCCGCATCGGGCGATCCCGCGTCGGCCGGACCGGCATCCGAGGGCCCCGCGTCCGGCATTCCCGAATCGGGACGACCGGCATCCGGCGTTCCGGCATCGGGACGACCGGCGTCAGGCCGCCCGGCGTCGAACGGCGGCACGATGATCACCGAGCCGTCGATCGGCCCCGCGTCGATCTCGATCGGCAGACCGCCGTCGGGCAGTCGATCAGACCGCAGCACCACGAAGGGAGAGAGGTGGGTGGTCTCGCCCATCACCTGGTTCTTCACGCGATCGACGAAGCTCTTGCCGAGCGGCTGCCACTCGCCGTCTTGCCGGGTGTAGATGCGCAGCAGGTTGAGGTTCTCGAGGCCGTCGGTGCGCACCGCGTCGAGCGAGATGCGCACGGTCGCCGGCTTGAGGAAGGTGAGGCTCTCTTTGCCGACCGCGCTGATGTCGTAGCCGTCGCTGAGCGCCCCGCCCGGGGTCTCGCCGCCGGGGCTGATGCGCAGCAACTCCTGCGTCTCGAGCGCGCCGATCGGCACGTCGATGCAGACCTTGTTCTCGGGGAGGCAGACCTCGCCGCCGGTGGGGGTGATCGCGCCGTCGACCGACGCCCCTCCACAGCTCGCCCAGGACAACGCCACTGCCACCACGATGAGCCAGCCGAGTCTGCGGGTCGGGTTCACGGCGCGCAGCATAGTCAACGCCTCGCCGCGCGGGTCGAATCGCTTGACCTCTGACGCCCACACGCGAAAGTGCGTTCGTTTCAACCCACAGGAGATCCACATGTCCCGAATTCTCACTGCCTGCGCGATCTTCGCGCTGGCCGCCTGCGCCAACCCGCAGGATCTCAACGGCGACGGCATCGTCGACGCCGACGAGAAGGGCCGCAGCCCCGACTCGGTTTCCCTCATCGCCCCGTCGAACCCCATCGGCACCATCTCGGGTGTGGTGGTGAACACCAACCAGGCGCCGCTCGAAGGCGCCAACGTCACGCTGGTGCTCGGCAACGGCGCTGACGCGAGCCACACCACCAAGGTCACCACCTCGGCCGACGGCGCCTTCGTCTTCAAGGACGTCCCGGGCGGCTCGAACGCGCAGATCCTGATCTCGAAGACCGGGTACTCGAGCGCGCGCGTCACCGGCTTCGTCCCGGGCGCCACCGGGAACTTCCCGATCAACGACGGCAACGGCAACACGGGCGTGATCTCGCTCGCGCAGCTCTCGAGCACCATCAAGTTCCGCGTGTTCACCGCGACCGGCGTGCCGGCCAGGGGCGCGAAGGCGTACCTCGAGGTGCAGGCCACGGCGTTCGTCACGGGCAACGGCACCTACGGCTCGGCGGTGGGCAACTACAGCGGCGCGGCGGAGGTCGACGAGGCCGGCCTGCTGAGCTTCGCCAACGCGCCTGACCCGGCGGAGATCGCGCGGATCAACTCCAACTACAACTTCACCCTCACCATCGGTGCGCTCGACCTCGACATGGACGGCCGCTCGGACTTCCTCGGCACGCTGCGCAACTTCGCGGCGTACGAGCTGTTCACCAACCCCGATCGCACCTTCATCCTCGATGACGCGCGCACCACCGCGGGGCTGCAGATCGTCGCCACCAACCTCGACTCGTTCAACGTCCCGGCCAACTCGCCGCCGTACCGCAACGCGCTGAAGACCACCGACCCGGTGACGATCGTCTTCAACCAGCCCATCACCCAGGTCGACACCACGCGCATCGTCAAGGTGGTCCAGGAAGACTGCCAGACCAACGTCGCCGTCTCGGTGACGCAGCGCGCGCCGAACGTGCTCTCGATCGCCCCCACCGCCGCGTGGACCCTGGGCAACCGCTACAACATCATCGTGCGCGCCACCGGCCTCGACGCCTCGAGCACCGTGGACTTCATCGGCTACTTCTTCGCCATCGAGCCGAACGCGCCCCGCCCGCTGAGCACCAGCGCCGCCTTCCAGGTGCGCAAGGCGACCGCCAACACCATGTCGAACGCGCTGCAGCCGGGTGACCAGCTCTTCGTGCTGTTCGACACGCCCATCGCGGTGCAGGGCGGCCCGGTGGCGCGCGCGTACGTCGACTTCGACCTCAACAACGACAACATGAAGGGCGGCATGACGGGCTTCGGCGAGTTCGGCGGGCCGGCGAACAGCGGCGTGGCCATCGTCAACGCCGAGCAGCTCACGGCGACCGACCCGGCCAACGGCACGTTCGCCTGCAAGCGCTCGGGCTACTCGAGCCGCTGGTCGATCAACCTCACCACCTTCCCGTCGACCAACTTCATCCCCGCCAGCACCGGCATGAAGATCGTCTTCGCGAAGGACAACTCGAGCTCCGACTCGTACCAGACGGCGTGGGGCTCGCCGGTCGTCGCTGACGTCGGCGGCACCATCAACATCGTGCCGTGATGCTCGCCGGGGCGCTCTTCACGCTGCTCGCGGCCGCGGAGTTCCGGCTGCAACCCGGCGTGGCGCGCCCCGGTGACGCGGTGCTCGTCGAGGTGACGGGCACGACTTCGGCTCCGTCGGGCCAGCTCGGCTCGGCGGAGCTCGTTTTTTTGCCGCTCGGCGCGTCGTGGGTGGCGATCACCGGGTTGTCGGTCGATCACAAGCCCGGGCGCGTGGCCGTCGAGGTGGTGGTCAAGACCGAGGTCGGCAAGCAGCAGCTCACCGGCGAGCTCGAGGTGACGAAGGCGAACTTCCGCCGGCGCCAGCTCACCGTCAGCAAACGCTTCACCAGCCCCTCGAAGCAGCAGCGCCAGCAGTCGGCGGCCGATCAAGAGGCCTTCAGCGCGGCGTTCGATCGCGACTTCGAGCCGTGGACCTTCGATCGGGCCTTTGCCTGGCCGCGCGCCGCCGCCGTGACGGCGCCCTTCGGCGATCTCCGGCTGCTCAACGGCAAGAAGCAGAGCCAACACTTCGGCGCCGATCTCGACGGCGCCACCGGCGACCCGATCTTCGCGTCGAACGACGGCGAGGTGGTGCTGGTGCGCGACTGCTTCGCCTCAGGCAACACCGTGCTGATCCACCACGGCGGCCGGCTGTTCACCGCCTACTTTCATCTCTCGGCCACCGACGTGAAGCAGGGTCAGCGGGTGTCGCGCGGGCAGCCGCTGGGCAAGGTGGGCAAGACGGGCCGCGTGACCGGCCCTCACCTGCACTTCGGGGTGAAGCTCGACGGCCGCTGGGTCGACCCCGAGAGCCTGCTCGAGCTCGAGCTCAGCGATCCGTCCACTTCGCCGGGCGCTTCTCGAGGAACGCCGTGACGCCCTCGGCCGTGTCGTCGGTGAGCACGTTGAGCGAGAGCTGCGCCGAGAGGAACTCCACCGACTGACCCAGCGGGAGATCTTCTGCGGTGAAGAAGCTCCGCCGGCCGAGCGCGAGAATGGCGAGGCTCTTGCCCGCCAGCTTGCCCGCCAGCGTCGCGGTCGCCTGATCGAGCTCGGCGGCCGGCACCACGCGGTTGACCAGGCCCCACTCGAGCGCCTGTTGCGCGGTGAGCCGATCGCCGGTGAGCAGGAGCTCGAGCGCGCGCTTGCGCCCGACATGCCGCTGCAGGAAGGCGAGCACCATCATCGGGAACAGGCCGCGATCGATCTCCGGGGTGCCGAAGCCCGCCGCGTCGGACGCCACCGCGAGATCGCAGGCCAACACCAGCCCCAGCCCGCCGGCCAGCGCGTGCCCGTTGATGCGCGCGACGGTCGGCTTGGGCACCTGCTGCAGCGCGAGCAAGAGCTGCCCGTACGCGCGGCGGCCGTCGTGGCCCGCGAGGAAGCCGTCACCCGACATGCCGCCGAGATCGCCGCCCGCGCAGAACACCCGCGAGCCCGCGCCGGTGAGCACGATGCAGCGCGCCGCGGGGTCGGCCTCGGCGCGCGCGAGGCCCTCGCGCAGCCCCTGCACCACGCCCGGCGACAGGGCGTTGCGCGCGGCCTCGCGATCGATGGTGAGCGTGGCGATGCCTGCGTCGACGGCGTAGCGGACCTCTGCGTCCATGCGTGCTCCCTCTTCAGCTCGTGGGTCGCGGCTGGCGAACCTTCGGGGTTTCAGGCGGGCGCGGCGGCGGCGGCGTGCCAGCCGAGGGCCGCGCACCGGAGATGCCGTTGAGGAACGTCTCGGCCACCTGATCGCGCGCACGATCGATGGTGGCGTCATCGCGCTTGTCGAGCAGGCCCATCACGAAGCTGGTGAGCCCCATCTCGATGCAGCCGAAGAGCATCGTCGCGCACAGCACCGGGTCGAGGTGCGTGGGCAGCTCGCCGCGCGCCTGGGCCTCGGCGAACATCTGGCCAGCGGCGACGATCACCTGCGAGAACGCGCTGCCCCGGTTGACCGCCCCGCCCGCCGGGCTGCGCCCCACTTCGAGGATCAGCACCTTCACCGCGCGCGGATCGCGGCGGTAGGCCTCGAAGGCGACGTGGACCACCGCGCGCACGCGGGCGGCGACGTGTTGGTCGCGGGCGATCTCCGCCTCGACGCGGCCGAGGAAGCCGTGCCAGCCGCTGGCGAACACCGACTCGAGCAGCTCATCCTTGTTCTTGAAGTAGTGGTACACGAGGCCGTATGCGACGCCGGCCTCCTTCGCCACGTCCTGAATGCGGCAGCCGTGGTAGCCCTTGCGCGAGAAGACCTCGACGGCGGCGCGGAGGATCACCCGGCGGCGATCGGCCTCACGCTCGGCCCGCGACTGCGGCTTCTTCGACGGCTGCGCCTTCTCGGCCACGACGATCTCCCTCGCTGAATTTTGGAAAGTTGATTCCAGAATCAGCGAGGGGACCCTACCCGAAACAGCTTCGGGGGCAAGGCGTCACTCGATGGTGCCGGTGATGCTGCCCACCGGCAACTTCACGACGTACGAGTCGGTCGGCGCCGAGGTGTAGGTGCACGAGATGGTGACGCGGAAGTCGATGGGCGGGAAGCGCTTGGGCGCCGACTCCATGGGCGACGCGAGGGGGTCGCGCGCGTCGCTGATCACGAAGCTGATGTATTGGCCGGCGGGGTACGTGAACGCGATGCCGGTGCCGGTGTTCGCGGCGGCCTTCACCGGCGACTTCTCACCGACCTCGATCGAGCAGCTGTCGGAGTCGCCGTTCTGCGCCAGCGAGTTGAACCACGGGTCAGCGAGGAAGGCCGTCACCAGCACCGGAGGACCGGCGGAGGCGCACAGCGAGCCGCCCGTGGGGCACATGCCCGGGCCGGCCGCGCAAGGGCAGTAGAGCGCGATGGTCGCAGGGCTGGCCGCCTGGAAGACGGGGCGGTGACCCGCGATGCCGGGCGGAGGGAGCTGCGTCGCCTTCAGGGTGTCGATGGTCAAGGGGATGCCGGTCCACAGCAGGCGCTCCTGGCGCCAGATGAGGGTGTTCGCGTCCCACTTGCCGTTCTTGCCGTCCCACTTCTTGTTGCCGTTGACGTCGATGAACCGCTCGTCCGCGTCCCAGGTGCCGTTGTCGTTCGAGTCGACGAAGGGTTCGGTGAGGTCGTCGAACTCTTCGCCCTCGGTGTACTTGCCGTCGTTGTCGGTGTCGGTGAAGCCCTCTTCACCCGAGGTGACGGCCACCAGGCTGACCAGGTTGTCGCGGGGGTTGTTCTCGTAGCGGCCCGAGCCGTCGGGGCGGAAGCGGATCGGGTCGGGGCGGCGCGGCTCGCGCAGGTCGGGGCGCGCGTTGGGGGTGGTGGCCAGCGCGAGGGGATCTTCGGCCCAGTTGAACGGGTGCATCCACAGCGGGGCGAGGTATTCGCCGGTGTTGGACGGGTCGTCGCGCGGGGGGGTCCACGAGAAGGTGTCGGGGCTCACGTCGACCGGCAGCGGCAGCGAGGTCTTGTGCTTCACCGTCGCGTCACCCACGAGGTTCGACTTCGAGACGTCGGACGGGCCGATGGCGCCGGCCTCGGTCATGAACGACACGAGCGCGTCGGTCACCCCGTCGCCGTTGCGGTCAGCGACGTGGGCGGTGCAGTCGATCGCCGAGCCGGCGATGAGGTAGCGCGTCGCGTCGTAGGCGCCGATGGCGTGACGACCGCCCGATCCCGCCGCCGCGACCGGGCCGCACTGGAAGGTGAGCTGGCGGCCATTGGGCACGGTGCCGGCGAAGGTGATGGGCGGCGAGAAGACCTGCTTGTCACCCGCGGTGGCGACGACGATCACCGAGTTGACGCGCGAGCTGGCGACGATCTGCGTCTCGGCGTAGCCGCTGCCACGAATCGAGACCGCCGACGTGGGGTTGAGCGTCACGCCGGTGTTGGGCGACTGGAGCTTGAAGTCGACCGTGGTGCCCGCGAGCGGCACGCCACGCGAGTCGTAGAGGCGGAAGCGCACCGTCGCGACGTCGCCGATCTTCGGCTGGGCGGGCGAGACCTCGACGAACTCCATGACGGCGGGACCGTTGGTACCGCACGCCGAAAACACACCCACAGCCAGCACCACAAACAGGCGCATGCGCATTCGCTTCAACTCCCTGGTCGTCGAGGGAAAACCGGCGGCCATTGTCGAAGCCCGGTCTCGGATCGTCAAGGGAACTCGGAGGGTTACCGCGTTCCGATCGACCCGAACCGCGAGACCGAGATGCTGAACCCGACCTGCGGGAAGACGACGCGCGGGTAGAGCAACTGGGTGGCGTTGATATCGACGCGCCAGCAGTCGCAGGCCGGGGTGAGGCCGATGCTCAACGAGTGCTGGGTGAACATGAGCTGTGGCTTGCCGGTCGAGCCGTAGATGGGGCCCAGCGGGCGCTGCTCGGCGAGGAGAGCGTCGTAGCGCAGCCCCACCGGCCCGAACTCCCACCGGGCGCCGAAGGTGAGCTGCTGCACGCGGGTGGTCGAGGTGAAGCCGCGATCGATGAGGAAGAGGAGATCGATCGGCTGGCGCGAGCGGGCCGTGCCTTCCATCAGCAGGTTCTCGTACGCGACGAACGCGCCGTGGCCGCGGGAGTCGTCGAGATCGAGGCGCCCGCCGACGCGCGAGATGGCCTCGGTGGCGGGCTTGAGCGGGTCGAGCAGGTTGGGGTCGAAGCGCAGGCTGCCGGTGGCGGACACGTAGCCCACGCGGGTGGTGAAGCGGCCGTAGCTCTCGCCGAGGTGCCGGGTGATCGCCGCGTAGGTCGGCCCCGAGAGCTCGAAGCCCTGACCGAGATCGAGGCGCAGGTGCTCGACCCCACCCCGCCCCATCAGGCGCTGGCGCAGCTCGAGCACGCCCTGGAACCGCGGCGTGACGTCGGGCACCGCAGCGTCCATCTGATCGTAGGCCACCGGCGCGCGCGTGTTCTTGGTGGTGGGGCCGTCGGCGAAGGCGTCGTAGCCGAACGGCACCGCGCGCAGCTCGGCCCGGGGCTGGATCACGTGCCGCAGCGCGCCCGACGAGAACGAGCGCGAGACCTCGGTCTCGAGCAGGCCTCCGAGCAGGAGGTAGCCGCGGCTCCAGGTCCGGCCGCTCGCCTCGCCCGCCCACGCGAGCTGACGCCACGCGGTGAACAGGCTCGCGTTGAACGCCCCGCCCGGCTGCGTCGAGAGCGACAGCTTCGGCATCACCATCAGCCGATCGCGCGCCTCGCGTTCCCCCAGCGACCACACCCGATTGCCGACCCCGTCGCGGACCGTGCCGAAGGGGCTGCCCGAGGCGCTGAACATGCGGTCGACCGCCTCGGCGAACTTGATCGGCGAGACCGCGCCCTCGTCGGCCGCGCTGCCCTCGTCGCCGGTCAACGAGAACAACGGAGCGAGCCGCACCGCCTCGCCTTCCACCCCGAAGCGCAGCGGCCCCAGGCCCTGCGTGGGCATCCACCCGAAGGTGAGCGCCGGCAGCCGCTGCAGCGTGCCCGGGCCCCACGGACCGATGGCGCGGCGCGCGCCCGGGGTCTGCGCGTCGAGCAGCGTGCCGTCACCGAGGAAGCCGTAGCCCCACTGGATGTCCTGCCGGAGCCCGACGTCGAGGCCGAGGTAGTGATCGGCGCCTCGGTGAAAGAGCGTCGCCGAGCTGCGCAGGTAGGTCGCCGAGCTGGCGATGACGTCGACGGTGAGGTCGCGGTTGTAGTCGCCGTCGGAGTGCCCGTTGAGATCGACGCGCGTGCCGAAGCCGCGATCGAAGTCTTGCGTGTGCTGCCAGCTGAGCTCGCCACGCCAGCCGCGCACCGAGCCCGCTTCTCGCAACGAAGGGTCGGCGACGTCGCGCCGGGTGCGGAAGTCGTAGAGCAGACCGAGCACCACGCGCCCCGAGGCCCGCGTCGACGGCACGTAGCGGAACTCGGTGCCCAGTCGCGGTCCCTGCACGCCGGTGTTGCTGGGCAGGCCGGCCGGGGTGGTGCCGCCGGTGAAGAAGCCGGGGGTGAGCGTGACGTCGGCGCTGCGCCCGAGAGTGACGAAGATCGGCTGCTCGAGCTGAAAGCCGTTGAGGTTCGAGTACCCCGGCTTGGTGAAGAGCAGCCCGCTCATGCGATCGGTCAGCGGCAGCGAGAGCCACGGCAGCCACAGCACCGGCAGCCCCTTGATGTGCACCACCGGGTTGGTGATCGCCACCCGCTCGGCGTCGGTGTCGATGGTCGCGGTGGTGGAGGTGATCGACCACGAGGGGTTCTTGAAGTTGCACTCGCAGGGCACGAGATCGAGCGCTTCGACCGTCCACCGGGTGCCGTCGCGGATCAGGTGGTTCCCCGAGAGCAGCGCCTGCGTGGTGCCCACCTGCTCGACCTTCTCGGCGGTGTCGGCGGCGAGGAACCGATCGGTCGGCACGTCCTTCTTCGAGAAGGCGCGGCCGTCGAGCAGGTACACCTCGCGCACGTTCTGCTGCTCGTCGAACACCAGCGTCATCACGTCGGCGACGACGGCGATCTTCCCGCCCTGCGTCAGGCGCGCGACGACGTGGCCGGTGGCGGTCGCGACGCGGCGCAGCTTGTCGTAGACGATGCGATCGGCGTCGACGGCGCTGCCTTCGGTCACCAGCTTCGCGTGGCCCTCGGCGGTCGACAGCTCGCGCTGACCGTCGTGGAGCAGCCGCTCGGCGGTGAGTTCGACCTCCGTCGTTTCAGGCGACGCCGAGATCGCGAGTGCCAACCACAGCCCGAGCATGCGGGCGGGTTTGTGTCACTCGGGGCGCTCGAATTCCAGCGTCAGCTCGTTGCCCGTCTGGCTCGCGCGGTACGCCACCGCCTGCTTGAGGCTGATGGTGACCTTCACGCCGTTGCCCTGCTCTTCCGGCCGCACCAGCGAGACCGCGGTGTCGAAGAACGACGCGTCGATGATCCGCTGGTTGTTGGGGAGGCTGATCTCGGTGTTCTCCAGCGTGATCACCACCTGCCGGTTGTTGTCTTCGCCCACGCGGTAGCGCACCGGCGAGGAGGTACGGAAGAAGATGCGGCCGACGCCCTCATCCTGCTTGAAGCCGACGAAGGTCATGCGGGCCTGCTTGCCGGCGGCGGCGAGCTCGGAGGGCGACGGAGTGTTGGCGGCGGCGGTCTCGAGCTCCTGCTGCTGGCGCGCGCGCGCGGCTTCCTTCGCGGCGAGCTTCTCGCGCTTCGCCTCGGCCTCGGCCGCCTGCTTCTCGGCTTCCTTGCGCTTGCGCTCGGCGAGCTCGGCCTCTTCCTTCAGGCGTTTCTCTTCGGCGGCGCGCTTCTTCGCGCTCATCGCGGCGAGGCGCTGCTGTTCCTTCTCGGCGGCCTCTGCTTCCAGCTTCGCCTGGCGCTCGGCCTCTTCGCGTTCCTTCTTCTCGCGCGCGGCCCGGGCACGCTCGGCCTTCTCCTGCTGCTTGCGCTCGGCCTCGGCGCGCGCCTGCGCTTCGGCTTCCTGCTTCTTGCGTTCAGCCTCGGCCTTCTCGGCGGCTGCGCGATCGGCGGCTTCCTGCTTGCGGCGCTCTTCGGCCTCGAGCTTCGCCAGACGCTCGGCGGCGATGCGGGCTTCCCGCGCCTCGGCTTCCTTGCGCTTGAGCTCGGCGAGCTCCTTCGCCTTCCGCTCGGCCTCGGCGCGGGCGAACTTCTCCTGCTCTTCCTTCTCGCGGCGCTGCCGTTCCTTCTCTTCCTTCTCGGCGGCGAGCTTCGCGAGGCGCTCTTCTTCGGCGGCCTTGCGCGCGGCCTCGGCCTCCTGCTTCTTGCGCTCGGCCTCTTCGCGCGCGGCGCGTTCCTTCTCGGCCTTCTCGCGGGCCACGCGTTCCTTCTCGGCCTGCTCGGCGCTCAGCTTCGCGAGGCGCTCTTCTTCGGCCTTCTTCTTCGCCTCTTCGGCCTCGCGCTTCTTCCGCTCGGTCTCTTCGCGGGCCAGCTTCTCCTGCTCTTCGCGGGCGGCGCGTTCCTTCTCGAGGCGGGCGCGTTCTTCGGCTTCGCGCTGGGCCTTGTTCGCCTTCTCGGCCTCCAGGCGCTCGGCGACGAGCTTCTGCTGCTGCTTCGGGTCGGCGGGCAGCTTCACCACCAGCGAGGTGCCGGTGCTGACGATGTCCGTCTCCAGCTCACGCTCGAACCCGATGAGGATGCGCGCGATGGCCGCCGACTCCGAGCCGTAGCTGGCGGTCTTGATGGCGGTGATGGTGCCGTCGGCGATCTTCGTCTCCTTCGCCACGTCGACGAAGACGGCCTCGGACACGTCGATCACCAGCCGCGGCGGGTCAGACAGCGTGAAGGTGGTGAAGTTCGGCCGGCGGCTGCCGGTGATCTCGACCGCCCCGTTCTTCACTTCGATCTTCGTGATCGAGTTGAGCTGAACGCGGTCTTGCGCGCCGGCGGTCAACGGCTGAAGCGCCATCGCCAGGGCCACCCACCCCGCGAGCACGTGTCGGAGCTGTCTCATCATGTAGCACCGTAGCAACCGCCCACCGGTGCTCCACTTTTCGACCAGCGCGAAGGGTCAGTCTTGCAAGCGGGGCAACGACGGCGAGCGCGCACGGTGGGTCTTCGCGTACTCGATGAGGTTCTTGATGTCGTAACAGATCTGCCGAATGTCGTGCCCCATCGTCAGCTCGATGTGGCTGTTGCCCTTCACCGGCCGCCACAGCAGGTACTCGCTCTTGGCCGCGCGGTAGACCGAGCGCGTGGAGGCGAGCGAGGCCAGCGGGTCCATGTCGCCGAAGATGATCGCCATCGGCACGCGGATCTTCGAGAACCCGCGCTGGAAGTCGTAGGCGGTGCGGTAGCAGACGACCTCCTGCCCGCGGATCCACCGGAGGAACTGATCGACGACCTTGCGCGGTTCCTTCTCACCGCCCTCTTTGAGCAGCCACCGCACGTCGGACATCGACATCTTGTCCCAGCGGGTGAGGTAGGTGAACCGGTTGGCGATCAGGCTGAGCACCGGGCTCTGCTCGGCGTAGCCCAACGCATCACTGGCCGCCTTGAGCCAGGTGTCGAGCGGGAGGTAGCGGTAGGCGACCTTCTTCGCCTCTGACTTCGTGTCCCAGCGGGTGAGCTTCGAGACGGCCTGCGAGACCGCCTGCCCGACCCCGCGCTGGAGGTTGATGCCGCCCAGCGCCGCGTCGATGCCCGCGGTGATGCCCGGCCCGGCGTAGGCGAGCAGCTGCAGCGCGAGGCTGCCCTTGCCGATCTCCGCGGGCGCGCCGATGGTGATGATGCCCTCGAAGTGTTCCTGGTGAATGCCGGCGTAGCCGTAGCCGAGCATGCCGCCCATCGAGTGGCCGCAGTAGAAGATGCGATCGCGCCGGGTGATGCGCCGCACGCCCGCCACCGCCGCCGGCAGGTCGTAGAGGAAGTAGCTGTCGATGTCCCAGTCCCAGTCGAGATCGGCCGGGGCCTTGCGACCGAAGCGCGCGGCGCGCTCGTGCTGCAGCTCGATGGAGCTCTTCCCGTGCCCGCGCAGCTCGAGGATGTGGATGTCGAGGCCGAAGAAGAGGAGGTTCTTGACGAACTCGCCGCTCGTCCACGCGTGGCGGTTCTGACAGAAGCCGTGCACCAGCAGCATCGGCTCGCCGAACAGCGGCTGGGGGAACGACTGCGGCACCGGCCGGTAGCGGGTGATGACCAGCGACCACCCGTCGGCGGTCTCCACCACGTACTTGGTCTTCTTGTAGAGCGCGCGGAACTCGACGTCGTCGACGGTCGGCGTTCTGGCTACGGCTTCCCTCGCTGCGGGTGCGGGCATCGCGGCGATTGTGTCACGGCGCGGCGAGCGGCGCGTATTCGGCGGAGATCGACGCGGGCGTGCCGCTGGTGTCGTAGTAGTCGAGCATGCGGAACTTGAAGTACGCGCCGCTCGAGGCCTTCACCACGTAGGTCAGCTCGGTGCGCGTCACCAGGCGGTGCACGCCGAGGTCGTAGTAGTACCAGCCGCCCTCGACGCTGTTGAAGAGCCGATCGGGCGTGTCGACCGAGAAGCCGCTGGCCGGCGCCTGCGTGAGGGTCGCCCAGTCGACGTCCTTGAGCACCGCCACCTCGACGTTGCCTTCCGGGTCGCTGGCGCCGCTGTTGGCGTAGACGTCGAAGCGCTTGAAGGCGAGATCCCACCCGTTGGTCTCGAAGGCCTCGTCGGGCTTCATCTCGCGGCCCTCGTCGAGATCGACGTAGACCTGCGACATCTTGTTGGTGGCGTCGATGAGCAGCTTCTTGCCGCCGCCCTCGACGTCTTCGGCCTTCACCAGCGGGCCGTCGGTGGTCTGACCGTCGAAGGGGTGATCGGTGCGCAGGTCGGGCGCGCAGGCGAGCAGCAGCAGACTGAGGAAGAGACCTGAGCGCATCACAGCTCCAGCTGGACCCCGCCGATGACTCCGCGCGGCGGTCTCGGGTTGAAGTCCTGGTCGCCCGAGTTGAGGAGGTTGTAGCCGTTGACGAACACCTTGCCCCACGGCGCGAAGACGTAGGTGAGCTGCGCCTCGAGATCGAAGTAGCCCGGCGCCATGATCACCCGATCTTCGCCGAGGCCGAGCACGTTGGCGAAGCCGAGGCCGGTGCCGAGGTAGTACGGCCGCTCGGAGTGGTACGTGCCGCGGGTGACGAACTCCAGGCCCAGCGGCCGGTACTTCACGGTGAGGGTGGCGTTGACGCGGTGGTTCGAGCGCCCCTCGAGCGGCCGGTTGCGTGACACGTCGCGCGCGTCGAGGCCCATGTAGCTGACGTCGAGGTACGCGCCGCGCGAGAGCCGGGTACGCGCGCTCACCTCGACGCCCTGGGTGTAGGCGTCGGTGACGTTCTCGTAGCCGAAGGTGACCGGGTCGTCGGGGTTGGGCAGCCCGTTGGCGGTGATGTTGATGAGGTTGGTCAGGCTGGTGTGCCAGGCGCTCGCCGAGAGCACCCACCCTTCCCACGGCAGGCGGTAGTCGATCGACGCGTTGATCGACCCGCTGCGCTCGGCCTGCAGCTTCGAGTTGCCCTTCACCAGGTAGCCGATGCCGGCGTTGGAGAACTGGAGATACAGCTCGCTGAACGACGGCGGCCGGAAGCCGAGGCCCCACGCGGCGCGGAAGGTGAGCTGCGGGAGCGGATCGATCTTCACCGCCAGGCGCGGCGACGGCGCCCAGCCGAACTGGGTGTCGATGTCGGCGCGGAAGCCGGGCGAGACGGCGAACTTCTTCTCGGTGTTGAGGACCCACTCGTCCTGCACGAAGACGCCGACGCGGCCCCGCTGCACCCGCGGCGGGTTGATGCGGCTCGAGTCGAGCAGCTCCGAGAAGCCCTCGACGCCCGCGGTGAGCGTGTGGCGATCGATGCGGTGATCGACCTGGCCGAACGCCTCCCACAGGCGCGTGAGGTTGGCGGAGTACTCGTCGAGCGCCCGGCTGCCGCGCTGATCGACGAGGAACTGATCGCGGAAGAGGCCGAAGTGGCCGCGCAGCGTAGCCGAGGTGTTGGGGGTGAAGGCCTTGCGCACGCCGACCCAGGTGTCGAACTGCTCGGTGCGCTGGTAGCGATCGAAGACCGCGTTCGAGTCGTTGATGTCCACCGCGTTGTAGTCGGTGAAGACGTAGGACGCCCGGGCCCAGGCGCGCAGCGTCGGGTCGGGCACGAAGGCCACCTCGACGTCACCGTCCATGCGGCGCAGGCCGGCGCCGCTGGTCTCGGGGTCGGAAGGGATCCAGTCGTAGGGCTGGCGGCTGCGGTAGCCACCACCGGCGCGCAGCTCGAACGACCCCAGCTTCGCGCCGAGGTAGCCGCGCACGTCGGCCTCGAGGCCCTTCGCCGCGTCGGTGCCCGGCGGGAGGAAGAACGTGCCGCCCATCGCGCGCACCGAGCCCTCGAGCTTCTTCTGTGGCTTGCGGGTGATGAGGTTCACCACGCCGCCCATCGCGTCGGCGCCGTAGAGCGCGGCCGCGGGTCCCTTGACGATCTCCACGCGCTCGATCTCGCGCAGGCTGAAGCGCGAGATGTCGGTGATCGACCCCGAGCGGCCCGAGATGCGCTGGCCGTCGACGAGGATCAGCACGTACTCCGGGTCGAGGCCCTGGAGCCGGATGCCGGTGCCGCGGTTGGTGTAGACCATCTCCACGCCGGGGTGCTGCTGCAGCAGCTGCGGGAGATCGCGCACGCCGAGCTGCTCGATCTGCGCGCGGGTGATCACCTCGGTGGGCACCACGGTGTCGGCGGCGCGGCGCTCGGTGCGCGTGCCGGTCACCACGGTCAACCGCGAACGATCGATCTCTTCGTCGACGCCCGCGTCGGGGGAGCCGGGGCTCTGGGCAACGACCACCGCCAGGACAAAATGAAGCATCGGAGCGTGCAATAAGGCGCACGCCCTGCCGGGTCAATCAGCTCGACGACGCCGTTGCGCGATCAGCCACACCAAGCCGAGTACCGGTGCAAAATCTGCGGTGGTCGAGGCGGCGCAGCTCCCAGTCGTCTGCGCGGTGATGCGGCTGCGTTGCACCGCCAGCTCGTCACACGGCACGGGCGGCTGGCCCCGGGGGTACGTCGAGCAGAAGCCGTTGGCGGTGCCGAGGTCGAGCACCCGCTTGCTGGTCTCGCCGACCGGCGCGGTGGGGGCCATCGTCGAGCCGGGGTTGTCGACGTGATCGAAGCCGACGGCGTGGCCGATCTCGTGGGTGGCGGTGTTCTGGATGTCGTAGGCCACGCACTGCACGTCTTCGCGGCCCACCTCGCAGGGCGGCGCGGAGATGGTGGTCATCAAGAAGCCGGCGGCGTTGAACTCGATGTCGGCGTCGATGGCGATGCCGGTGCGCGTGCTGTACGTGACGGTCGTCAGGCCGATGGTGCCGGAGCTGTGATCCCAGCAGCGGTGGACGTTGCCGCACGAGCCGTCGGACAGGCACGGATCGCTGGGGCCCACCACGGTGCGGCAGTCGGCGTCGCGAAAGATGAGCAGGTTCTCGCGCTCGGTGCCCTTGCCCACCGTGCCGTTGACGATGCGCTGCCCGCGAATGAACTTGAAGTCGGAGCAACTGTCGGCGACCGCCTGCCAGGTCGAGAACGCGGCGTCGATCGCGGTGAACTCGGTCTCTCCGGGGGTGCGCTCGCTGCCGGCCTGATCGACGCGGTAGTCGAAGGTGCGATCGGACCAGGTGACGCAGAGGGTGGAGTCACCCGACACGCCGGCGATGGTGCGCGCGAACGGCTGGGCCGACGCCACGCTCGCCACCAACAACGCGCACCACCCGAACCTCACGCGCGACGGCCTCGGCGGAGCAGCGCCAGCACGCCGAAGAGGCCGAGGAGCCCGGGCGCGCTGCTGCACCCGCCCAGCGACTTGCCGAGCGTGGTGGGCACCGGCTTGAGCACGCACGTCTTCGCCGGGGCCCCCTTCGGGTACACCTTGCAGGCGAAGTCGGCGGTGCCCACGTCGAGCACGCGCTTGCTGGTCTCGCCGGCGTTGGCGCGCGGGTTCATGGTGCTGGTCGCGTTGCTGATGTGGGCCAGCCCGAGCAGGTGCCCCAGCTCGTGGGTGGTGGTGTTCTGGATGTCGGTGGCCACGCAGTTGAGGTTGGTGTTGCCGCTCAGGCACGGCGGCGAATCGACCGTGGTGAAGAGGAACGACGGCACGTTGTATTCGATGTCGGAGTCGAGGATGCGGCCGGTGGTCGGGTTGTACGAGGTGGTGGTGATGGCGATCGCCGCTTCCTGGTGCTGCCAGCAGTCGAACTGGTTGCCGCAGTTGTCGGCGGTGCCGTGGCAGGCGTCGCTGGGCGGCGCGACGTCGCTGCACTTCTTGAGGCGGAAGACGGTGATGTTCTCGTTGACCTCGTCCTTCTCGAAGTAGCCCACCTTGCGCGTCGCGGTGCGCGTCGAGTCGACCAGGTTGAGGCTCGAGCACGCCGCGAGCTGGGTCTGCCAGGTGGTGATCGCCTTCGAGATGGCGGTGAACTCCGCGTCGGCGGGGTTCTCGGGGTTGCCGTCGTTGCTCTGGTGGAGCTCGATGGTGGTGTTCTCGTGCCACCACAGGCACTGCGAGGTGGTGTCCGCGTCGTTGACCCGGCTGCGCACGTATTGGGAGAGGAGAATCGTCAGCGCCACCTTCACGATCATGGCGTGACCTTCACCGGGCCGGGGCGGGTCGGCTCGACGGGCGCGGTGGCCCCCGACGCCGCGAGCACCTGCGCGCGGAGCGTGTCGATCGGCAACGCCACCACGCCCAGAGACACCGGCTGGCGGGTGACGGGGTCGAGGAAGAGCGCCTGGCCGTCGAACTCCTGCCGCGCCGAGGTCCACTTGCCGTCGCTGGAGGTCTCGACCTTGAAGCGGCCCTGCATCATGCCGGTCAGCAGGTAGCGCTCGCCGCGCGGCTCGAGGAAGACGACCACCTCTTCGCCGGGGGTGAAGGTGATCGTGCCGTGCACCAGCTGGCCGACGTCGCCGACCACCCCGCCCGGCTGCATCACCGTCACCTGCGCGGTGGGAGTGCCCTTCCACGTCTCGGACACCTCGAGCACCGCGTCGGTCATGATCCGCCCGCCGTCCTTCGTCCACCGCGACGCCACCGACTTCACCTTCGCCCGCACCACCAGCGACGAGCCCTTCGTCAGCGCGGCGACGTCGAGGGCCAGCAACGTGGTGGCCTGCGCGACGCCCACGAAGAGCAGCGCCAACAGCAGGGAACTTCTGACTTTGACGACCATTGAATGGACCCTACTCCATGGTACAGGCGCGGGCCTCATGAAGCCCCGCCTTCGCTTTGCGCCCTCGCCCACCGGCTACCTCCACATCGGAGGCGCCCGCACCGCCCTCTGGAACTGGCTCTACGCCCGTCGCATGGGTGGCACCTTTGTGCTCCGAATCGAAGATACCGATCAAGAGCGCAGCACCCCGGAGTCGGTGAAGGCCATCCTCGACGGCCTCACCTGGCTGGGCATCGACTGGGACGAAGGGCCCGGCAAGGGCGGCCCCTTCCCGCCCTACTTCCAGATGGAGAAGATCAAGCGCTACCACCAGATCGCCGATCAGCTGATCGCCGAGGGCAAGGCGTACCGCGACTACACGACCGAAGAAGAGACCGCGCAGCTGCGCAAGGACTTCGCCGCGTCGAAGGGGCTCACCGAGAAGGATGATCTCCGCAAGGCGGGCTTCAAGTACTCGAGCCCCTGGCGCGACAAGACCGAGAAGCTCGACAAGCCCTTCGTGGTCCGCTTCAAGCTGCAGCCGAAGGGCGAGAAGATCGGCTTCGAAGATCTGATCCTCGGCCGGCTCGAGAAGCCCGATGAGGATCTCGACGACTTCGTGCTGCTGCGCACCGACGGCATCCCGCTCTACAACTTCGGCTGCGTGGTCGACGATCACGACATGCAGATCAGCCACGTGGGCCGCGGGCAGGAGCACATCAACTCGACCTACTCGCAGGTGGCGATCTACCGGGCGCTGGGGTGGGAGCAGCCGGTGTTCGCGCACTTCCCGCTGATCATGGGCGGCAACAACGAGAAGCTCTCGAAGCGCAAGCACCCCGAGGCCGACGTGATGGCCCACATGCGCAACGGCATCCTCCCCCACGCGCTGATCAACTTCGTGGCGCGCCTGGGCTGGAGCCACGGCGACCAGGAGCTCTTCACCCTCAAGGAGCTGATCGAGTTCTTCGACCTGAAGGACGTGGGCAAGACCAACGGCGTGTGGAACCCGGAGAAGCTGCTCTCGGTCAACGCGCACTGGATCAAGACGCTGCCCCCGGTGGAGGTCGCCACCGCGCTGGTGCCCTACCTCGAGCAGCTCGGCGTGAACGACGTGAAGGTCGACGCCAAGCTGGAGACCGCGGTGAAGGCGTTCGGCCCGCGCGCCAAGACGCTGGTGGAGATGGCCCAGTCGGTGAAGCCCTACTACGCGACCGGCGTGACGCTCGACCCGGCCGCGGCGGCCAAGCACCTCGACGCGGCGGGCAAGCAGATGCTGGCCCTGGCGAAGGCGAAGCTTGCCGCGCTGCCCGAGTGGACCCCGGTGCTGATCGACCCCATCGTCGACGCCATCGCCACCGAGACCGGCGCGAAGAAGGGCGCCATCGCCCAGCCCATTCGTGTCGCGGCCACCGGCGGCACCACCAGCCCCGGCATCGGCGACACGCTCGCGATGCTGGGCCGTGACGAGACGATGCGCCGCATCGACGCCGCGCTTGGAAACTGAACAACCCACCTGGCGCAGCCGCCTCGCGCCGCTCTTCGAAGGCCTCGGCGGTGAGCCGACGGTCATCGTGATCGGCGCGAGCGCGTTTCTGATCGTCTCGCACTACCAGGGCTCGGCCGGCTTCTTTCGGTCGCTGGTGGGCGCCTCGCTCGACAGCCACCCGTGGAGCGCGGTGTTCGGCCACCTGTGGTGGTTCTTCGCGAGCATCGTGCTGTACCTCACCATGCCGCTGCTGCTGGCGCTGGCGACGAAGGGCAGCTTCAACGAGCGCTACGGGTTTCAGATCGGCGACTGGCGCGCGGGGCTGAGCATCACCGCGCTGTTCCTCGCCGTGATGCTGCCCGCCACCTGGGTGGCGTCGAAGATGGCGTCGTTCAAGGGCATGTACCCGCTGGCCGGCAACGCGGCGTACATGGTGAACGTCGGCGGCGGGAAGACCGAGGTCTCGTGGGCGGTGTTCCTCACCTACGAGGCGGCCTACTTCTCGTACTTCATCGCCTGGGAGTTCCTCTTCCGCGGGTGGATGGTGCACGGCATCGCCCCGAAGTGGGGTCGCGGGCCGGCGCTGCTGGTGCAGGTGCTGCCCTTCGCGGTGATGCACCTGGGCAAGGCGGAGATCGAGGCCCTGGGCAGCATCGTGGCCGGCATCGCGCTGGGGATCCTCGCCCTGCGCACCCGCAGTTTCTATTACGGCGCCCTCCTTCACGGGGTCGTCGCGCTGTGGATGGACTGGCTCTCTGCGAAAGGACCGCTGCTCGGCTCTTGACACATCGCGAGCGCATCGGTACTTGCCGCGCCCGTGAGGCGAACGCTCTCAGTCCTGGTGTTGATGGTCGGACTGGGTGCGAAGGGCGAGTCGGAGCTGGGAGCGTCGATCCCAGATGGTGCACGAAAGGTAGCGGAGCATCGCTACAAGTCGTCCACTGACTTCGAGGGCACGTTGAAGTACTACAAGAACGTGTACCCGGCGTCGTCGTACCCACGGAAGAGCGTGGTGAATCAGCCGGGCGTGAAGGCGGTGCACATCCCCAACACGTCAGGAAAAGGTGGTTGGGAAGGTCTGAACATCTACGAAGCGAACGATGAAGTTCGCATCTATGTGGTACCGGCTGAAGGAAGTGGTAGTAAGCAGCGCCGCAAGAAATAGGTTTTTGGGGAATCGTCCAACGGCAGGACTCCAGACTCTGACTCTGGCTATCTAGGTTCGAATCCTAGTTCCCCAGCTTTCCGAAGCCGCTGACTCGCAAGGGTCGGCGGCTTTGGTGTTTCTGGCCCCCGGCGGTTTTCTTGCGAGCTGTCGCACATGCATCAGGCTTGTGCGCATGCGAAAGCCCGAACGCCGCAACCGCCGCAGTGAGAAGGCCCACCTGGCGCTCAACCTCTTCCTCGAGTCGCTGCGTGAGCGCGAGGGGATCGAGGCCGTCGCCGTCACCACCGAAGACGGCTTCCTCGTCGCCGGCGTCGGAGAGACCGACGTGGAATGGATGGGGGCGCTGGGCGCTTCATCGCGCCGCTCCACGCTGAAGTGGGACGAGCGCACGCTCCACGTGCAGGGCGTGGAGGTGAACGGCGTGCCGATGTACCTCACCACCGCCGGCAAGCAGCTCGCGAACGCCTCGTCGCTGCAGGTCGGGTTCGAGCGCATCCTCGCGGCTTGACCTGAACGCCTTTTCAGTATGATTCTTGCGGCCCATGAAGCCGCCAGCGATCGCCAATCCGCCGAACCCGTGGGCCAGCTCCGAGGTCGAGTACCTCGACGAGGTGCCGCTCGCGAAGGTCGAGCTGTTCGATGACGGCAGCCAGACGATCATCGCGAAGAACGACAGCCCCGACATCGGCTTCAACTACTCGGTCAACCCGTACCGCGGCTGCAACCACGCCTGCGCGTACTGCTACGCCCGCCCCTCGCACGAGTACCTGTCGTGGGGCGCCGGCACCGACTTCGACACCAAGATCGTCGTGAAGCGCGACGCCGCGCGGCTCCTGCGCGCCCAGTTCGATCGCCCCTCGTGGAAGGGCGAGCTGATCATGTTCTCGGGCATCACCGATTGTTACCAGCCGACCGAGGCCTCGCTGCGCCTGACCCGCAGCTGCCTCGAGGTCTGCGCCGAGTACCGCAACCCCGTCGCGATCATCACCAAGGCGCCGCTGATCGAGCGAGACCTCGACGTGTTGTGGAAGCTGCACCGCGACGCGTCGGTGCACGTGGCGATCAGCATCCCCATCTGGGACCCCGAGCTCTCGCGCGCCATCGAGCCGGGCGTGGCCACCCCGCGCCGCCGCATCAAGACCATCGAGACGCTGGCGAAGGCCGGCATCCCCGTGGGCGTGATGGTGGCGCCGATCATCCCCGGAGTGTCCGATGAGGGCATGTCGAAGGTGCTCGAGGCCGCGCGCGACGCGGGCGCCACGAGTGCGGGCTACGTGCTGCTGCGCCTACCCGGCAGCGTGAAGGACGTCTTCGAGGCGCGCATCCGCAAGGCGCTCCCACTGCGGGCCGAGAAGATCCTCCACCGGGTACGCGAGACGCGGAACGGCAAGCTCTACGAAGCCAAGTGGGGCACGCGCGGCCGGGGCGAAGGGCAGTACGCCGACGCCATCGAGCAGGTCTTCGACAGCTGTGTGAAGCGCCTGGGCTTCAACGGCGAGCGCTGGGCGGAACGGGCGCCGACCTTCAAGCGTCCTCCCCGACTGGAACCGCAGCTGGCGCTGTTCTGAAATCGACGCCCTCGTTCCGGCGTAGGGTGCGGCTCGGGAGGTTCACACCATGGGTATCTGCAGCTGGATCGTCTTCGGAGGGCTCGCCGGCTGGATCGCGAGCATGATCGCCGGCACCAACGCGCGCCAGGGGCTGATCGGCAACATCATCGTCGGCGTCGTCGGCGCGTTCGTCGGCGGCTTCGTCTTCAGCTTCTTCGGCGGCTACGGCGTCACCGGCTTCAACCTGTACAGCATGCTGGTCGCGGTGGTCGGCGCGGTGATCACCCTCGCCTTGCGCAAGATGTTGTTCGGCAAGTCGTGATCAGCCGCGCAGCGACTTGAGCGACTCGCGGAAGAGCAGCTCGAAGGGCGCGTCGGCCCCGGCTCGTTCTTCCGCGAGCTGCGCGGCCTGCTGCGCCTGCGCTTCCTTGTAGCCGAGGTTGACGAGCGCGCTGACGAGGTCGCTGCTGGTCGAGGCCGGCTTGGTGGGCTTCTTCCCCGGCGTGCTCGGCTGACCGTCGACGGCGAGGAGCTTCACCTTCTCCTTCAGCTCCAGCACCAGGCGCTCGGCGGTCTTCTTGCCGACCCCGTGGATCTTCGTGAGCCGGGCCACGTCGCCCTTCGCGATCGCCGCCTGCAGCTCGTCGACCTCGAGCCCCGAGAGCACGTTGATCGCCAGCTTCGGCCCGACGTGGCTGACCGAGGTGAGGAGCAGGAAGAGTTCCTCCTCGGCGCGGCTCATGAAGCCGTAGAGATCGAACGCGTCTTCGCGGACCACGGTGCGGATGCGCAGCGACACCGGCTGGCCGTTCTCGGGCATGCGCGCGAGCGTGAGCAGCGACAGGCCGACGCGGTAGCCAACCCCGTTCACGTCGATCACCACGTCGTTGAGGTTCTTCTCGAGGACGAGCCCCTTCAGCGCTGCGATCACGGCACGGCCCTCACCACCGCCGGCCGGAGCCGGGCCAGGAATCCATCAGCCGCCGCGCGCCGCCCCGACGAGCCCGTCGAGAAGCGCAGCGTCGAGCCGCCACGGCTGCGCGGCACCTTGAGCTGGTGCACGTGGCACAGCGCCACCGCCAGCGCGTCATAGGCGTCGGCGCGCTCGAGCGGCTCAGGCAACTGCAGCAGGCGCTCGACCATGCGCGCGACCGCGTCTTTCGAGTCGTTGCCGCCCGCCCCCACCGACTTCTTCACCCGCGCCGGCGCGTACTCGTACACGTCGAGCCCCGCCTGCGCCGCGAGCAGCAACGCGACGCCGCGGGCATGCCCGAGGATCAACGCGCTGCGGGCGTTCTTGTGCGTGAAGACGCCTTCGACCGCGACGGCGTCGGGCTTGTAGACGTCCACCACCGCCTTGAGCTCGGCGTAGATGGAGCCGAGCCGCTGCGCGAGCGGCGCCTTGCCGTCGGCGCGCACCACGCCGCTGGCGACGTGGGTCGAGCGGTTGAGCCGCAGCTCGACCAGGCCGTAACCGAGAAACCGACTGCCGGGATCGATGCCGAGGACGCGCATGGGGGGTACGGAACAGATGTTTACCCCACCCCGCCCGTCCTCGCGAGAATTCGCCGTGAATGTCGGCGCTTGAAGCTCAGCGCCCGTTGAGGAGCGCCTTCACCTCTTCGACCTCGGCGCCGTTGGGCTCGAGCTCGAGGTACTTCTGCAGCGCGGCGCGGCCGAGGTCCTTCTCGTTGGCGTCGAAGTGCATGGTCGCGATGAGGATCTGCACGCGACCGTTCTTCGGGTCGAGCTCGAGCACCTTGTCCGCCGCGGCGCGCGCCCCGGCGACGTCACGCGAGTCGTACTTCGCCAGGCCCATCAGGTTCCACGCGGTGATCGACTTCGGGTCGTCAGTCAGCACCTGATCGAGCACGCTGATCGACTTCTTGTACTGACCCGCCTCGTAGAGCTTTCGCGCCTCGTTGAGGTTCTCGCTGACGTCGACCACGGCGGGCGCGGGCTCGTCGACCTCCATGAACTCGGGCGGCTCGATGTCGGGGAGCACCGGGGCGACGACGACCGCCACCGGCTTCGGCGCTTCGACCACGGGCGTGGGCTGGGGCTGCGGTGCGCCCGACATCATCTCGATCACCAGCGCGACGGCGCCGATGAAGAGCGCACCGACGATGAACGGCCACACACGGCGCGTGGGGCGCCCCGGCATCGAGGGGGCTTCTTCCGAAGAGGCCGCTTCGTCCGCCGCGAAGAAGGCGGCTTCCGGATCGGCCGCCGACTGCGCAACCGCCGACTGCGCAACCGCCGACTGCGCGACCGCCGACTGCGCGACCGCCGACTGCGCG
>Ga0208755_100041_pt1 | contig 118179 bp, 92 predicted proteins | sample LakWasMet57_HOW8_2_FD_183891 | JGI IMG/M metagenome (GOLD analysis project Ga0208755, IMG submission 183891) | Freshwater sediment methanotrophic microbial communities from Lake Washington under simulated oxygen tension - Sediment Metagenome... | ecosystem: Environmental > Aquatic > Freshwater >... | reverse complement strand
GCATCGCGCTCTCCGTCGGAGGCAACGGCACCACCACTTCGCTCACCCTCTCCAACTCCACCATCTCGACCTCGACCTACGGCCTCCGCACCGCCAACTCGGGCTCCGGCGGCACGGGCACCGTCAACGTCACCGGCGTCACCTTCACCAACTGCTCCAGCAACGCCATCGACCACGAAGGCGCGGCCGATCTCGTGGTGCAGGCCTCGAGCGCGAGCGGAAGCAACAGCTTCGCCGTCTACCAGTCGGCGGGCACGATGCGCCTCGAGCGAACGCTGCTGGCGAACAACGCCTACGGCGCGTACGTGGCCAACGGCTCGGTCTCGACGACCTTCGACCGCTGCACCGTCTCGTACAACACCGGCACCTCGTACGCCGCCATCGAGACCTACGTCTCGTCGGGCACCACCACCATCGTCAGCTCCATCGTCAGCCACAACGCGAGCGTCGGTGTGCGTCGCAGCAACGCGGGCACCATCAACGTCACCTACAGCAACCTGTGGGGCAACAACGGCTCCGCCGGTCCTCCGCCCACGGCCGCGGCCAACAGCTCGACGTCGAACTACAGCTCCTTCACCACCTCCATCAGCCCGGAGAACGTGACGCCCTACTTCAACCAGTCGCAGAACCCGCTCTTCGCTGACGCCGCGACGCGCAACTACGCGCTGCAGTCGACCTCGCCCTCGCGCGGCAAGGGCGCCAGCGGCGTGGACCAGGGAGCCTTCCCGTACACCGTGGGCGCGGTGGCGACGGTCACCGTGAACCCCACTACGGCCACGGTCGCTGCCGGCGGCATCGTCGGCTTCTCGGCGCAGGCGCGTGACTCGATGGGCAACATCGTCAGCAACGAGGCCTTCACCTGGTCCGCCACGCCTGCCGCGGGCACCATCACCGCCTCCGGGGTGCTCACCGCCGGCTGCACGCCGGGCACGTACAACGCGGCGATCACCGCGCGCACGGCCAACGGCACCACCGGCACCGCCAACGTCGTCATCAACCTCGGCGCGCCCAGCCAGGTGGTGATCAACCCGGCCAACACGTCGGTCAAGTCGCAGGCGACGCAGCAGTACTCCGCGGCCGTCAGGGACTCGTGCGGCAACACCATCACCGGCCAGAGCATCACCTGGGGCGCGAACGCCACGGCCGGCAGCATCACCGCGGGCGGCCTGTTCACCGCGAGCTGCACGCGCGGGAGCTACCCCACGGGCATCACCGCCACCGCGGGCTCGCTCAGCGCCAGCACCGGCGTCACGGTGATCGCCGGTGATCCCGCGGCGGTGGCCGTCAACCCGATGACCGTCACCGTGCCCGCCGGCACCACGCAGCAGTTCGCGGCCTCGGTGGCCGACGGCTGCGGCAACACGGTGATGGGCGCGCCCGTCACGTGGACCACCTCGGTCACCGGGGCGAGCATCAACTCCACCGGCCTCTTCACCGCCGGCCAGAGCAACGGCACCTTCGCCACCGGCGTCACCGCGACGTCGGGTACGCGCACCGGCACCTCGAGCGTCACCGTCACCGGCGGCAACGGAGGCATGGTCGCCAGCGTCACCGTCGCGCCGGCCACCGCGTCCCTCTCGCCGAATGGCACGCAGACCTTCACCGCCACCGCGCGCGACTCGGGCGGCGCGGTGCTGACCGGGCTCCCGGTGACGTGGGCGGTGACGGCCGGCGGCGGCACCATCACCCAGGGCGGCGTGTTCACCGCCGGCACCACGGCGGGCACCTTCGCCAACACCGTGAGCGCCACCATCGGCGGCGTGGCGGGCACCGCGTCGGTGACCGTCAACCCGGGCGCCGTGGCGACCGTCACCGTCGCGCCGACCACCGTCACCCTCGCGCCGAGCGGTACCGCGACCTTCACCGCCACCGCGAAAGACGCGTTCAACAACGTCGTCGCCGGCGCGGTGACGTGGGCGGTCTCCGCGGCGGCGGGCACCATCACGCAGGGAGGCGTGCTCACCGCTGGCACCTCGCCCGGCACCTACAACGCGGCGGTCACCGCGACCGTCGGGTCGGTCACGGGATCGGCGACGGTGGTGGTGCAGAACGGCGCGCTCTCGCAGCTGATCATCGCGCCGGCCGCGGTGCAGCTCACCGCCGGTGGCTCGGTCGCCTTCACCGCGACGGGTCGCGACTCGAACGGCAACACCGTGGCGGTCACCCCCATTTGGACGGTGGTCAATGGTGGCGGCACCATCACTCCGACCGGCACCTTCAACGCGGGCACGACGGCCGGCACCTTCGCCAACACGGTGCGCGCCGAGGCCAACTCGCTCACCGCGTTCGCGTCGGTGAGCGTGCTGCCCGGCCCGGTGCTGTCGGTGACGGTCACCCCGATGACGGTGAACCTCGCGACGGGTGGGACGCAGCAGTTCACCGCGGAAGCGAAGGACGCGTTCAACAACGCCGTGCCCACCGCCTTCACGTGGAGCGCGCTCGCGGCCGCCGGCACCATCAACCAGGGCGGCTTCTTCACCGGCGCGTCGAGCCCGGGCAGCTTCCCCAACTCGGTCACCGCGAGCGTGGGCAGCGTCAACGGCTTCGCGTCGGTCACGCTCACCGGCGGCATGGGTGGTGGTGGTGGGTCGACCGGCGGCGGTGGCGGGTCGATGGGCGGTGGCGGCGGGTCGATGGACGACGCGGGCGTCGATGCGGGCACTGGTGGTGGCGGTGGCTCGATGGCCGACGCGGGCACGGGCGGTGGCGGCGGGTCGACCGGCGGTGGTGGTGGAGCGATGGGTGGCGGTACCGGCACCGGCGGCGGCGGCGGCGACATGACCGGCGGTGGCGGCGGCAACGACGTTCCCCCGGCCGGCTGCAACTGCAACACGATTGATGCGTCGCTGCCCTTCCTCGGCATCGCCCTGCTGGCGCTGCGTCGGCGGCGGGTGAGCTGAGGAGGAAGAACCCTCTCCCCGCTTCGCGGGGAGAGGGCCTGGGTGAGGGGCAGACGCTCCTCGGACTTCCCGTCTTCCGCACCACACTTCACGGCGAGGTGGAGCACTCTGTCCGGGCAGCCCCAGCCACTTTCCGGCTTCCGCAGTTCACTTCCCGACGAGGTGGACCGCTCTGGCCGGGCAGCCCCTGCCGCTTCCCGCCTTCCGCAGCGCACTTCCCGGCGCGGTGGACCGCACTGCCCGGGCAGCCCCTGGCACTTCCCGACTTCCGCAGCGCACTTCCCGACGAGGCGGACCACTCTGCCCGGGCAGCCCCAGGCACTTCCCGGCTTCCGCAGCGCACTTGCCGGCGAGGTGGAGCACACTTGCCGGCCTACCGGGCCTCACTTGCCGGGCTGGTGGGGTTCACTGCCCGGGTCGGCCCCTCACCCCAACCCTCTCCCCGTTTCACAGGGAGAGGGGGTGGTTGGTCGTCCTCGGGAGTGTCCATGACCCTCAGTCGAAAGCTCTTCGAGCGTCGCGTCGGCGATCATTGCGTCCAACGGGCTAGGGTCGCCAACCTCGATGTCCTTCCGCGTGAACAAGACCACGATCGAGGTGTTCGACGGGTCGATCACGGATCTCGACGTCGATGCCATCGTGAATGCAGCAAACGCGACGCTGGCCGGCGGAGGCGGTGTTGGCCGGGCGATACATGCGGCGGCTGGCCCTGAACTCAAGGCCGCCTGCCTCCAGTTCCCAGAGCTGCGCCCTGCCGTGAGGTGTGAGGTCGGGGAGGTCCGAGTGACGCCGGGCTTCAAGCTCGCCGCGAAGTACGTGATCCACACGGTCGGTCCGTTCTGGACCGGCGGCGAGAAGAACGAGGGCGCTCTCCTGGCGCGCTGCTACCAGAGCTCGCTCGATGTAGTTGCCGCTCGCTCGCTGAGCAGCGTTGCGTTCCCTGCGATCAGCGCTGGAGCGTTCGCCTACCCACCGCACGAAGCTGCACGAATCGCGGCACACGAAGTTGTCTCATTTGCACGGAAGCACGACCGAGACCTGCGCGTGGTGTTCGCCTGCATAGGCGCTTCGATGGTGCGGCACTTCGATCGCGCGCTGCGTACGGAAGCTGCGTAGCTCTGCAACGGCAGGAGTCATCTCGCCATCCAGCCGCAAGAAATCCACCTGCTGGCTTCCCGCGGCGTTGCCCGGGTCGGCCCCTCACCCCAACCACCTCCCCGTTTCACAGGGAGAGGGGGTGGTTAGTCGAGCTCGATCTGCCCGCGCATCAGCGGGATCACCCGGCCCGCGACGTAGATGCGCCCATCCGCATCGAGCCGCAGCCGGAGGTGGTTGATCCGCCCCGTCGCGTGTCCCTGCTCGATGGTCCACGTGGCCGGGCCCTTCACGCCCCGCTCCAACAACCACGCGCCGAGGTTCGCGCACGCCGAGCCCGTACCGGGATCCTCGCGAACCTCGCGGCCCTGCAACCAGAAGTAGCGGCTCGTCACGCGCGTCCCGTCGAGCACGAACAGCGACACGTTCGCCCGTCGCGCGAGGTTGGTTCCCCACTTCGCCAGCCCGTCGAAGTCGGGCTGCAGCGCACGCAGCGCTTCGACGTCGCGCACCGGCACCAACAGCTGCTCCGTACCCGTGTTCACCCACCGCGCCCCGGGGAGGATCGCCGCCGCGTCCACGTGCGCCATGCGCGCGAGGTCTTCGATCGACGGCGCGTCGCGCGTGGTGCCGGGGTTGGCCTTGAGTTCCCAGCGATCGCCCTCCGCCGTCACCGCGATCGGCCCCACCGGCAGCTCGAGCGAGAACGCGTTGCCCGCCTTCGACAGCGCACGCACCACGTGGGCGGTGCCGAGCGTCGGGTGCCCCGCGAAGCGCATCTCGCCGTCGGGGCTGAAGATGCGCACCTTCGCCGCGCCACCCGATTCCGCGGGGAAGATGAAGGTCGTCTCGGACAGGTTGAACTGTCGGCAGATCGGCATCAGCTCGAGCTCGTGCAGCGCCCGCGCGTCTTCGATCACCGCCAGCGGGTTGCCGCCGAAGCGCGCCTCGGCGAACACGTTGAGGATCTGGAAGGAGATCGTCCTCATGGGGTCGGGAGATCCAACGTCATCTCGACCATCGTCGGCCGGAAGCCGAGCTTCTTGAACAGGGTCTGCCCCTCGACGTTCGCCGACGCGGAGTACAGCACCAGCTGCTTCGCGCCCATCGCCTGGAACCTGGTGCGCGCGGCGTTCATCAGCGCCTGGGCCACGCCGCGCCGACGGAACGCAGCCGACACGTGGATGTCGTGCACCGCGCCGTGCGGGTCGAGCAGCTTCGCCCAGTCGCGCTCTTCCAGCGTGCCGTAGAGGTAGCCGGCGATCGCGCCATCCACGTCCGCCACGAGCAGCAGCACGCCCTCTTCGCCGAGCTGTTTCTGGAACCACCAGCGGTAGCCAGACGCCACGTCGGGGGTGGTGAAGAACCGCGTGCGGTCCCAGCCGTGGTGGAGGTTGACCAGCTCTTCGGCCAGCTTCGAGGCCGCGTCGAGATCGGCCTCCGTCATGTCGCGGATGAGCGTCATGGGCCTCGTGCTAACACCACCGCCTTCATGTCGCCTCGATGCACGCAGGGAGACTCGACCTCTTCGCAGACCTGGGCCCGCGCACTCGGAGATCGCCGCGCCGACGCGCTGATCAGCGACCCGCCGTATTGCCTGCTGACGCGGCGGAGGAAGGACGGCGAGCTCCGCGACCCGAAGAACAAGAAGATCGATCGCGGCCCCGTGCGCCGGTTCGAGAACGTCCGCGAGTTCCGTGACTTCACCAAGCGGTGGCTGGAGGTCGGGCTGAAGTTCCTCACTCCCGACGCGCCGATCGTGTTGTGGATGAACCTGCTGGGGCGCGAGCCGATGACCGCCGCGTGCCGGGAGCTCGGCTACGGCCACGTGCGCGGCGAGTTCGTGTGGGGCAAGCGCACCCGCGAAGGGAACAGCGGCGAGGAGATTCTGCGGGTGGTCGAGACCGCGCTGGTGTTCACCCGCACGCCCGCGCCGCCGTCGACGATCGGAGATCCCGCGCTCCCGTGGGCCGCCGTCGCCGGCTACGACGATGACGGCGAGGCCGAGCGCTGGGGCAGCCACCCCAACCACAAGCCGTTCGGGGTCCTCGAGCCGCTCCTGCGCACGTGGAGCAGGCCGGGGCAGGTGGTGGTGGATCCGTTCGCGGGATCCGGATCGATTCCGGCCGCGGCGCTGAAGCTGGGCCGCGAGGTGGCGTGCATCGAACTCGAGACGGAGTGGGCCGAGCGCGTCACCCAGCGGCTGGCAGGGTGATCAGAAGGTGACCGTGAGCGTGAAGGGTCCCTTCGTCACGTTCTCTCCGTCGATGATCAGGTAGGCGGTGGTGCCGGCCTGGACGGTGAAGGTGATCGACTCCGGCTGGCCAGGGCCGTTGAGGATCGTGCCCGTCAGGCAGGCGTTCGCGCCGCAGGTGAGCTGCGCGTAGAGCATCGGGTCGTAGGTGGTGTTCAGCGGCGTGACCGTCGCGGTGTAGGTGGTCGTGGTGGCCGGGCTCAGCGCGTAGGCGACGTCGCGGCCGGAGGCGAGACCGCCGGAGGAGCAGCCGTTGCCGGCGGAGGGGCCGTAGTCGTCGGTGATCGAGGCGTCGTCGGTGGTGCCGGTGAAGGTGCCGCCGGCGGTGATGTCGGGGGCGGTGGCGCAGGTGTTGGCGCCGTTCAGCGGGCCGGCGTCGGGGGTGGTGGTACCGCCGCCTCCTCCGGTGGTCGTGGTTCCTCCGCCTCCTCCGGTGGTCGTGGTGCCTCCGCCTCCTCCGGTCGTCGTGGTTCCTCCGCCGCCTCCGGTGGGTTGGGCTCCTCCGCCTCCTCCGGTGGTTTGGGCTCCTCCGCCTCCTCCGGTGGTTTGGGCTCCTCCGCCTCCTCCGGTGGCTTGGGCGCCGCCTCCTCCGGTGGTCTGGGTGCCTCCGTCCGTCAGGGTTGCCGTTGAGGTTCCGCAGGCCGCGGCGAGGAGAAGGAGAAGAGTCAGTCGTTTCATGGGGGTGGAAGGTAGCTCAGGTTCTTCCCCTCTCCCTGACCCTCTCCCCCGCGGGGGAGAGGGAAGTGGTTGCACACCATTCCCTCCTCGTGGGTTTCAGGGCCATGTCCCCGTTCCGCTCGATGTTTGCCTGTGCGCTCGTCTTCGCTGCCTGCGGTACCTCCGATGTGAAGGTCTCGGACTCGCTGTCGCAGAACGATGCCTTCGTGAAGGTCGCGCGCAGCTCGCAGGCGCTCACCGTCGACGCCGGCGCGGACGGCTACACCACCGCGGCCAACGAGAACTTCTACCTCGCCATCAACAAGGCGCAGCTCGGCCAGAAGTGGTTCATGTCGGCGTACCTCACGCAGTGGCACCCCTCGGAGTCCGGCCAGGCCGCGCGCTCGATGGGCACCCGCGTCGTCACCTTCAAGGTGCAGAACGGCAAGCTGTACGTCTTCGACGCCACCGACGGCGCCAAGTGGAGCGACGCCCTCGACCCCCAGCGCGTCGTCGAGGCGTACCCCATCGTCACCGACTACGCGCCGTTCAACGCCCTCGCCGGCTCGAACAACTTCGTGCTCATCGACCCGTCGGCCGGCCTCAACCGCTTCGAGATGGTGGGCGATGACTTCGCGGCCAGCTACTCCGCGCGCTTCGAGGTCGAGCTCTCGTACCTGCAGCGCTTCCGCACGTTGTCCGACGGCGTGGCGTACGAGCAGGTCTTCACCGGCTACACCGAGATCCCCGGGCCCGGGCTCCTCGGCTTCGACCAGCCGTTCCGCGGTCAGGGCACGCTGTCGATCTCGCTGCGCCGCTACGCGGAAGGCGCGGGCTTCGTTCCGCAGGAGCTCACCAGCAACAACTACTTCGGCAGCAGCAACATCCAGTACGTCGCCAACGAGGCGCGCCTGAAGCGCAACGCGGTGAAGTGGAACATCAAGCCGGGCATGCAGCCGATCCCCTGGCGCATCACCAGGACCATCGATCGCCTGAAGGCCGACCCGCGCCTCGCTGGCGTCGACGTCGAGGGCGCCATCTCCCGCGGCGTGACCGGCTGGAACGAGGCGTTCGGCTTCCCGGTGTTCAGCGTGGTGACCACGGGCGCCACCGACTCCTTCGGTGACGACGACAAGAACTTCATCGTCGTCGACACCAACCCCGGCCTGGGCATGGCCTTCGCCAACTGGCGCGAGAACCCCAACACCGGCGAGATCCGCGGTGCGTCGGTCTACTTCTCGACGGTGTTCATCGAGGGCGCGCTGCAGTCGGCCGGTGACGCGGGCATCGAGCCGTTCGACGCCGGCACCACCGTCGACGCGGGCACCGCTGACGCCGGCGCGCCGATCGTCCCCTGCGCCCCGTCGATCGTCATCAGCCAGATCTACGGCGGCAACTCGGCGACCGGCTTCCGCAACCAGGACTTCGTGCAGCTCCACAACCGCACCGACGCGCCGGTGTCGCTCAGCGGACTCTCGCTGCAGTACGGCTCGGCGACGGGCACCGCGGCGTGGCAGGTGGTCCCGCTCAGCGGCACCATCGCGCCGGGCGGCGCGTACCTCGTCGGCTTCGCGGCGACGGCGGGCGGCACCGCGCTCCCCACGCCGGATCTCGTCAGCGGCATCAACCTCTCCGCCAGCAGCGGCAAGCTCGCGCTCGTCGTGGGCAGCACCGCGCTCACCGGCGCCTGCAGCCTCAACTCCAGCGTGATGGACGCGGTGGGCTACGGCACGACGAACTGCAGCGAGCTCCGTCCCGCGCCGGCCGGCTCGACCTCCGCCAGCCTCATTCGCAGCGATCTGATCGGCTGCGTGGACACCAACGACAACGGCGCCGACTTCGTCAGCAGCACCGTCGCGCCGGTCAACGCGGCCACCGCCACCCCGGCGTTCTGCACCTGCACCGCGCCGCTCGTCGCGCCCGTCGCGCCGAGCACCATCACCACCGACGGAGGCGTGCAGCTCGCCGCGCCCACCCAGCTCGTGCACCCCACGCTGCGCTGGTCGGCGATGCCCGAGCGGGCGCTGTGCAACATGGAGCGCCGTGACGCCGTCATCCCCGCCGGCCTCACCCGCAAGGAGTTCCTCGAGAAGTACATCACCGAGGTGGTGCTCCACGAGGTCGGCCACACGCTCGGCCTGCGCCACAACTTCAAGGGCTCGTTCGGCGGCGCGACGTCGGTGATGGACTACAACACCGAGGCCGACGCGGTGAAGCTCGACAAGCCGGGCACCTACGACGTCGACGCGGTGCGCTTCCTCTACGGGCTGTCGGCCACCGCGCCCGCCCAGGCGTTCTGCACCGACGAACAGACCACCATCGACGCCACCTGCGCGCGCTTCGACGTCACCACCACGCCGGTCGCCTCGGACCTCGCGCCGCGCTTCAAGGAGAGGATGCGCCAGGCGCTCCTGCAGCAGCGTGACCTGACCTACCTCGACATGTTCCCGCTCACCCGCCACGTGCGTGGGGCGCAGGACGAAGCGGCGCGCCTCGAGGCCTTCAACGCGCTGATCGCCGACACCGCGCCGCCGCTCAAGCCGGAGATCATCGCCCTCGGGCCGCTCGCCGCCGCCTACGCCGACTTCTACAACGCGGTGTTGCTGACGAACCTCTTCGTCGTGCCGGGCGACTACCGCGACGAGATCCAGGTCAACCCGCCGCTGCAGGACCCCGCGTTCCGCGCCCGCGTCATCGAGGTGGCGAAGAACAGCCTGCAGAGCAGCGACGGCCAGCGCTCGTTGATGACCATGCGCGCGATGGTGGACGTGCTCAAGGCGATGCAGACCGACGACGCGCTGGTGGCGTTGACCTCGGCCCGCGCGACCTTCGTCGCCAACCGCGCCGCCTACCCGGCCAACGTGCAGGTGCTGATCGATGACCTCGTGCGCCGCATCGACGTGGCCACCACGCCGTACTTCTACTGAGGACGCGGCTACGCTCGCGGGATGAGGATCCTGCTCGCGGTCGCGGTCGTGAGTGCGGCGACGGCGCGGGCGGACCTCTCGGCGAACCGGTGGTTTCTGCGCAGCTGTGACGGGGGCCTGTGTCCCCTCACCTGGCAGGTCGCCGACGCCATCGAGAACGACGGCGGGACGATCATCAACGGTGGGGTGCCGCTCTCGGACTTCGAGGCCGCCGTGCGCAGCGCCTTCGCCACCTGGCAGGCCGCCGACGCCTGCGTGATCCCCTGGCGCGCGGAGTCGCAGGGGCCCTTCGAGATGCGCGGCCGCGCCTCGCTCATCAACCCGCAAGACCGCAACAACCGCTTCGGGTGGATCGTCGACTGGCCCAACGCCGCCACCGCGCTCGCGCTGACCACCACCACCTTCCTCACCTCGAGCCACGAGCTGATCGACGCCGATCTCGAGATGAACGACACCGTGCCCTGGAGCACCACCGGCGCCCGCGACGCGTACGACGTCGCCACCATCACGCTCCACGAGGTCGGCCACGTGCTCGGGCTCGATCACACCGCCGACCCCACCAGCGTGATGACGCCCCTGCGCGACCCGGGGTCGATCGCGCTGACGCTCTCCCCGCGAGACAGCCAGGAGATCTGCGCGCAGTACCACCCGGTGGCGATCGCCTGCGCGAGCTGCGCCTCGGTGGAGTGCGCCGACGCGCTCACGTGCCTCGAGGGCCGCTGCTACGAGCACTACGTCGTAGACTGCGCCGCGAAGCTGTTCCTCCCCGACGGTGGAGCGCTGTGCGCGTGCGGCGATCAGGTGCGGACGCGCGGTGAAGCCTGTGGGCCGCTGGAGCCGTGCGATCACGCGACGAGCTGTGTCGACGGAACCTGCCGCACGCCCTGCTCGCTCACCGCGCCGACCTGCACCGAGGGCGAAGGGTGTGCCGAGGGGCAGTGGTGCCTGCCGTCGAACCGCCTGCGCGCCGTCGGAGAGCCGTGCACCCATGACTGCACCTTCAGCGCGAGCTGCCATGACGGCGTGTGCCGCGCGCAGTGCGATCCCGATCGCGACGCGTGTGGAGCGGGACACCTGTGCGACCTCGAGGCGCGCCTCTGCCTGCCGCTGCACGCCCCGCCCGGCTGCGCCACCGACGCCGGTCTTCCGATGCTCGCCCTCGCGCTCGCGCTGTGGGGCCGCCGTCACGCTATGAGGAGCGCGTGAACCCCACGGTCCTGCTCTTCGACATCGACGGCACGCTGGTCTCCACGGGCGGAGCCGGGCGCCGCGCCATCGATCGCGCCTTCGATCGACTCCACGGCCGCCGCGACGCGTGCAGCCACTTCAGCTTCTCGGGCATGACCGATCGCGCCATCGCCCGCATCGGGCTCGAGACCATCGGGGTGAACGCCAGCGAGGCGAACGTCACCGCGTTGATCGACTGCTACGTCGAGTGTCTGCGGGACACGGTGCGCGACACGCCCGACGAGAAGTACCGCGTGCACGCCGGCATGCGCGAAGCGGTGCGCGCCGGTCACGCCGCGGGCATGGCCGTCGGCCTCGGCACCGGCAACGTCCGCGAAGGGGCGCGCGTGAAGCTCGAGCGGGTGGCGCTGTTCGATCAGTTCGCGTTCGGTGGCTTCGGGGACGATCACGAAGAGCGGCCCGAGCTGATCCGCCGGGGCGCCGAGCGGGGCCTCGCGATCCTCGGGGTGCGGGAAGCGCGCGTGGTGATCATCGGCGACACGCCCAAAGACGTGACCGCGGCGCAGGCCATTGGCGCGCAGAGCCTCGCCGTCGCCACCGGTGGGTTCAGCGTGCAGGAGCTCAAAGACGTCGGCGCCACCTGGGCCTTCGAGTCGCTCGCGTCACCGGGCGCCCTCGACGCGCTGCTGAAGTAGGTCAGAGCGGGAGCAGGAACGCCTCGAGGAAGATCTCCGGCCGCAGATCGAGATCGCCCTCCGGCCTGCGCTGATAGCCCCGCGCTTCGTAGAGCGCGCGTACGCCCACGGCGCCGCGCCGCACGTGCAGACACACCGCTGTCCAGCCCTGCGCTCGCGCGTACGCCTCGGCGCCGTCGAGCAGCAGCTTCGACACGCCCTTCCCTGTGTGCGCCTGATCAACCGCGAGCTGGCGGAGATCAGCCGCGCCCGGTACCCACGCCTCCGAGCCCGGCGCACCCGGCGGCCACAGCGCGACCGTGCCGACCAGCTTCCCTTCGGCCTCGACGACCCACACCTTCGCCACCGCGCGCTTGCTCGCCGCGTCGCGCAGCTCGGCCTTGCGCCGATCGGTCACCACCACCTCGGGCAACTTCCTCGCGTAGGCCGTGACGAAGGACTCGACGAGCAGCTCGCCCATGGCCGCGTCGTCACCCGCGTGCGCTTCCCGGAGCCGGTACATGCGCCGCGAAATACCACCGGTCGCCCGCGCCGCCCGGGTAAATGCCCACGCATGGCCGTTCGCCGCATCACCGTTCCGCGCGACGCCCCCGCCCGCCTCGACGCGTTCCTCGCGAAGGCGCTGCCGGGGTTCTCGAAGGCACAGCTCCAGCGCCTGCTCTCTGAAGGGCGCGTGAAGGTGAACGGCAAGAAGGCCAGGCCGCTGCGCCGCATCGTGGGCGGAGAAGAGGTCGAGCTCGACGTGCCTGACGCGCGCCGCTCTCCGGTGGCGATCAGCGACGGGCCGAGGCTCACCGCGCTCTACGAAGACGCGCGCCTGCTGGTGATCGACAAGCCGTGGGGGCTGGTGGTCGAGCCCGAAGGCGAGCGCCCTTCCGCGGTGGGGCTCGCGGCCGGCCAGTTCCGCGGGTTCTCGGTGGGCGGGCTGCCGCAACCCGGCGTGGTGCACCGCCTCGACAAGGACACCACTGGCTGCCTGATGCTGGCGAAGACCGACGCGTCGCTGGTCGAGCTGCAGCAGGCCTTCGAAGAGAAGCGCGTGCAGAAGACCTACCTCGCGCTGGTGCTCGGCGAGCCGCCCGACACCGGCAAGCTCGACACGCCGTACGGCCGCCACCCCGAAGATCCCCGCCGGTACACCACCCGCTTCAACTCGCCCCGCCGCGCGCGCCTGTCGTGGAAGAAGGTGCAGCAGCTCGAAGGCCGGGCGGTGCTGGAGATCGATCTCGACACCGGCCGCACCCACCAGATCCGCGCGCAGCTCGCCGATGTGGGACACCCGCTGCTCGGCGACTGGCTGTACGGCACCGCCGAGGCGAAGGCGCAGACCATCGGCCGCATCGCGCTCCACGCCGTGCGGCTCACGCTGACGGGGTTCCTGAAGGACCCGCTGACCATCGAAGCGCCTCTCCCCGAGGACTTCAGAAGTGGTATGTCTGCGCGATCATGATCTCGTCCCTTCTCGACGCGTTCGACCTGGTCGCTCATTCGGAGCAACTCCTCCTTCGCCTCGACGCCGCGTGCGCCGAGCTCTCGAAGAAGCAGGGCCTGAAGGAAGAGAAGGCGTGGCTCGAGCTGGCGCGGTCGCGCGTCGCCGCCGGGCGTGAAGGGGTCGGCGATCTGCTGGTGCGCGTGCTGCGGCTGCCCGAGCTCGAGCCGGTGAAGGAAGACCAGGCGCGCATTCTCCAGAACGCCGCGGTCGACGCGGTGGAGCGGCTCCACGCGGGCATCTCGTTCGCCGGTGGTGCGCGCGCCCCGCTGCTCGAGGCGGTGTACGGCAAGCTGAAGATCCCCGTGCTGCGGCGCTGCGATCGCGAAGACTTCGAGAAGTTCTGCGGCGACTTCGAGAAGCGGCTCAACACCGGCTACGCCCGACGCATGTTCGCGGATCCGTCGTTCGAGGTCGTGCTGCCCGCCCTGCAGCAACTGCACGCGGCCTTCGCGACCTGGCGCGGGGTGTTCGTCACCACGCCGCCCACCGACGCCGAGCTGCAGGCGCTGCGCGATGAGCTCGACTCGGTCGCGCGCCGCCTCGAGATCCCCTGCCGCCAGTCGCGCTTGCTCGCGCAGGCCGCGCTGGTGCCGCTCAAGGAGCTGCTCGACAACTCGGGGCTCAGCTCGAAGCCGAAGAAGCGGGGCCCCCGCGTGTCGGTGACCGAGGTCGACGAGGACGAGCACCCGATCCTCGAGGAAGATCCCGCCGACCCCACCGAGCCGAGCCTCGAGGAGCTCGCGGAGATCGCCTCCACCGCCGCCGAACAGGTCGAGGCCGCGCCGCCGCCGCCGCCGGCCGTGGTCGAAGAAGCGGTGGTCGACGACAAGCCGCGCCGGGGTCGCAAGGCGCGCGCCGTGGAAGCCGAAGCCACCGCGAGCTGAGTCAGCCGCAGATCGGCACGCCGAAGATCCACACGCACTTGCCCCGCGGGTTCTCGAGCGGGTTGCCGGTGAGCGGATTGGTCGGCAGTCCCCCGCCCGCATCGGGATCGAACGCCTCGTCGAAGCCCCCGTCGCGGCGATCGCCCACGCAGGCGCCGGGGGACTGGCAAGTGGTGCCCATCGGACACGCGCGACACGCTCGCCCGTCGTAGCCGCACGCGCTCGACTTGTTCCCGCCGAGGCACGCGTTCCCCGCGCAGCAGCCGACACAGGTGATGGGTGAGCAGACGTAGGCGGGCGCGGGGCCTGCGTCGGCCGCTTCGGGGAGCGCCGGCTCCACGCACCCCACCATCCCGATCGCGCACAGCACGAGGAGCGGCCGCATGCCCGGGAGGATGGCACGCCCTCGACTCGCGAGGCCATCGCAGGTATCCGACCGTACGTGACGACGTTGCCCATCGACGCCCTGCTGCCCGACATCGTGGCGGCCCTGCGAACCCGGGAGGCGCTCGTGCTCGAGGCCCCTCCTGGCGCCGGCAAGACGACCCGCGTGCCCCCGGCGCTGCTGAAGGCGGGCCTCGCGGGCGACAAAGAGATCGTCGTGCTCCAGCCGCGACGTCTGGCCACCCGGCTGGCCGCCACGCGCGTCGCGGAAGAGCTCGGCGAGCGGCCCGGCGAGACGGTCGGCTACCAGGTGCGCTTCGAAGACGTGACCTCGAAGCGAACCCGCATCCGCTTCGTGACCGAGGGCATCCTCACCCGGCGGCTGGTCGGCGACCCGCTGCTGCGCGACGTGGGCATCGTGGTGCTCGACGAGTTCCACGAGCGGCACCTCGCGGGCGATCTCGCTTTGGCGATGCTGCGAAGGCTGCAGCTCGGCCCGCGCCCCGATCTCAAGCTGGTGGTGATGTCGGCGACGCTCGACGCCGCGCCGATCGCCACCTGGCTGGGCAACGCGCCGAGCCTGCGCAGTGAGGGCCGCCGCTTCGACGTCGCCATCGAGCACCTCGAGCGCGACGACGATCGCTTCATCGATCAGCAGGTGCTCGCCTCGCTCAAGCGCCTCGTGCAGTCCGAGCTCGACGGCCACGTGCTCGTCTTCCTGCCGGGCGCAGGAGAGATCCGCCGGGCGATGGAGACCTGCGAAGACTTCACGCGCCGCCAGGGGCTCGAGCTGCACGTGCTGCATGGAGATCTCGCCGCCGCCGAGCAGGACCGCGCGCTGCGCCCCTCGTCGAAGCGCAAGGTGATCCTCTCGACCAACGTCGCCGAGACCTCCGTCACCATCGACGGCATCGCCGCGGTGGTCGACTCGGGCCAGGCGCGCGTGGCGGCCCACTCGCCGTGGAGCGGCATGCCCACGCTCAAGCTGGCGAAGGTCTCGAAGGCCTCGGCGATTCAGCGCGCCGGCCGCGCCGGTCGAACGCGCGCGGGCACCTGCCTGCGGCTCTACACCAAGGGCGACTTCGAGGGCCGCCCCGCCACCGACGCGCCGGAGATCCGTCGGCTGGACTTCACCGAGTCGGCGCTCGCGCTGCGGGCGATGGGCGTGACGAAGCTCGAGACCTTCAACTTCTTCGAGGCACCGACCGCGTCGTCGCTCGAGGCCGCCGACTCGTTGCTGCACGGCCTGGGCGCCATCGATCGCGAAGGTGCGCTGACGGCGATCGGCAAGCGGCTGTTGCTCTTCCCGCTCCACCCCCGCCTCGCGCGCGTGGTGGTCGAGGCCGAGAACCTCGGCGTCGCCCGCGACGGCGCCACGCTCGCCGCGCTGCTGGGAGAGCGCGACGTTCGCCTCGAGGCCCGGTCGCGCTTCGGCCCCGGCGGAGCTTCGGCGCACGCGCAGAGCGGCCCGTCTGACGTGCTCGAGCTGCTCGAGCGGTACGAGCAGGGACAGCGTGGCGGCGCCCGTCAAGCAGGACTGGACCAGGCGGCGATGGGCGCGGTCGATCGCGTGACGAAACAGCTCGGTCGGCTGCTCAACGGAGATCGCGCCAACTCGCCGCGCACCAACGCCGAGCGAGAGACGTCGCTCCTGCGCTCGGTGCTGGCCGGTTACCCCGATCGCGTCGCCCGGCGCCGACGGCCCCGTACGCCGGAGCTGGTGCTGTCGGCCGGTGGCTCCGCGACGCTCGACCCCGCGTCGGTGGTGCACGACGACGATCTGATGGTGGCCGTCGACGCCGAAGAGAAGAAGGGCGGCGTGGTGGTGCGCCTCGCCAGCCGCGTGGAGGCGGAGTGGCTGCTGGAGGTCGCGCCCGACGCGCTCGGCGAGGTCGATCGTCTGGAGTGGAACGAGAGCTCGAAGCGCGTCGACCGCGTCACCCGCATGACCTACGGCGCGGTGACGCTCGAGGAGACCCGTCAGCCCGCGCCCGCCAGCGACGAGACGTCGAAGGTGCTGGCCGAGCACGCGCTCTCGGCGCCGGTGCAGACCTTCGTCGACCTCGAGCGGCTCACCAACTGGCAATGCCGCGTGGACACGCTGCGCACCGGCTACCCGGAGCTCGCCTTCCCCACGCCCGACACCGCCTTCGTGAAGGACACCCTGCGCGCGTTGTGTGAGGGCCTGCGCTCGTTCAAGGAGCTCGAGGAGGCCAGCCTGCTCGACGCGCTCCAGTCACGCCTGACGCCGCAGCAGGCGCAGCTGCTGGCGAAGGAAGCGCCGTCGCAGCTCACCCTGCCCGGCGGCCGCACGGTGAAGATCACCTGGGAGCCCGGCAAGCCCCCGTGGATCGAGTCGCGCCTGCAGGACTTCTTCGGCCTGGTGAAGGGCCCGATGGTGGGGCGCACGCCGCTGGTGCTGCACCTGCTCGCGCCGAACCACAACGCAGTGCAGGTGACGACCGACCTCGCCGGCTTCTGGGATCGCCACTACCCCGCGGTGCGCAAAGAGCTGATGCGCCAGTACCCGCGGCACAGCTGGCCTGAAGATCCGCGCACCGCGCAACCGCCCGTTCCCAGAAGGCGTTGAGGCGAACGAGTTGACAAGTCGCGCGCCGGCCGTCACTTTGCGCGCCGTGTTGACCACGCTCCATCATCACGCCGCGCATCATCGCCCCGACGGGCGTGCACGCCGACGCGTGTGATGAAGCACCCACACCCGTAGCGCGCGCAGCCCGTCCTCCCCACCGGACGGGCTTTTTTGTCGCCGCACACGCCCGTCCGCTCCCCCCCGCAGGTCCCCTCTGGAGCGTTCGAATGATCCGCATCGCCTTACCCAACAAAGGTCGCCTCGCTGAAGACGTGAAGGTGTTGTTCGACGAAGCGGGCCTGCCCATTCGTGGCCGGTCCGAGCGCTCGTTGACCGCGCGGGTCGGCTACTACGAGGCCCTCTTCGTGCGCGCGCAGGACATTCCCGAGTTCGTCGCCGACGGCGCGGCCGATCTCGGCATCACCGGGTGGGATCTGGTGACCGAGACGGGCCGGCCCCTGCGACAGTTGCTCGACCTCGAGTTCGGCCGCTGCCGGTTGGTGGTCGCCGCCACCGAAGACTCCGGCCTCACCAGCAGCGCGCAGCTGCGCACCGGCGCGCGCGCGCGGGTGCTGCCCGCCGGGCCGGCCTGCCACACCGGAGAGCCGAGCTGCTTCCACGCTGCGGCGGGCGGTGACGCGCTCAGCGCGCTGGCCCGCACCATCGCCGCCCGCGCTTCGTCGCCGCAGCCCGGCAGCTACACCACGAAGCTGCTCTCAGACCGCAACCACCGGCTCAAGAAGCTGGGCGAAGAATCGGCCGAGCTGGTGATGGCCTGCGTCGACGGCGACGCGGCGCGCGCGACCGACGATGCGGCCGATCTCGTGTACCACGTGCTGGTGGCGCTCCAGCCGCTGGGGGTGACGCTCGACCACGTGCGCGCCGTGCTCGCCCGGCGCGCACGTTGATCGCTATGGTGCCCTCTCGATGTCGGAGCACGCGCCCTGATGCCCGGTGGGCCCCTCGCCAAGGTGATGTTGGTGCTCGCGTTCGGCGCGATCTGCGTCGTGCTGGCGGTGGCGTCGGGCCTGCTCTCGATCGCCGAGCGGCGCGGGGTGCTGAAGCGGCACTTCCTCGTGGTGTGGGTCGGCCGGCTCGCGACGACGGTGACGCTCATCGGGGCCCTGTGCTTCTTGTGGGCGCTGTTCATCGAGGCCGACTGGCTCGAGGTCACCCACGCGAAGGTGACGACGAAGAAGTGGGCGAAGGGCCAACACCTGCGCATCGCGCACCTGAGCGATCTGCACGTCGATCGCGACAGCCGCGCGCTCACCGAGCTGACAGCGGCCCTGCGCGACGAGCCGGTGGATCTGGTGGTCTTCACCGGCGACAGCCTCAACGACCTCGGCGCGACGAAGCTGTTCCGCTCGACGCTCGGCAGCTTGAACGCCCGGCTGGGCCGCGTCGCGGTGCGCGGCAACCACGACGTCGTGCGCTGGGCCGGAGTGGATCTGTTCGGCGGCGGCGTGGCCACCGAGCTGGTCGGCAAGGGCCCGTTGATCCTCGAGGGGGACACGCTGTCGATCTGCGGGGCTGCCTTCGGACGTCACGACGGCCTGCCCGACTGCCTCGCCGGCGCGCCGCGCGGGGCCTTCACCATCCTCGCGTACCACACGCCCGATCTCGTCGAAGACCTCGAGCCCAAGCCCGACCTCTACCTCGCGGGCCACACGCACGGTGGGCAGGTGGCGCTGCCGGGCTACGGCGCGCTCGTCACCTTCAGCCGCTTCGGCAAGAAGTACGAGGCGGGGCGCTACGAGTTCGGTCCCACCTCGCTCTACGTCAACCGAGGCATCGGCTTCGAGCCACACCTCCCGAGGATCCGCTTCTGGGCGCGGCCTGAGCTGACGATCATCGACGTCGAGGGCGTCGGCGATGAGCCGGTGCCCGAGCCGCCGCCGCTGTGTGGCCACGTGCCGTGCAAGGAGAACGAGTTCTGCGAGCTGCACGACGCGACCGCGTTCTGCCGTCCGCTCCCCCAGGACTGCCACGCGCGCCGGACCTGCGAGTGCGTGCTGGAGACGATGCTGGGCCAGAGCCAGTGCGAGGTGCGCAGCGGCGCGATGTTCCTGCGGCGCTGAAGCTCAGGCGCCCATGCGCGCCGCGCGGGCCGCGAAGAACTTCTGCAGCGCCTTGGAGTACTCCTCGTGCGCGCGCAGCTCGACCGAGTCCAGTTGGAGCCGCTTGAAGAGCTTGTTCCGCTCGTCCCGCTTCGCCGCCATGAAGCGCATGAAGCGCCCCCGCACGCGCGGGTCTGAGGTGTCGACGGTCAGCCGCTCGCCGGTCTCGGTGTCTTCGAGGTCGACCACGCCCAGCGCGGGGAACTTCTCTTCGAACGGGTCGGTCACCACCACCGGCACCAGGTCGTGCTTGCGCCCGACGATGCGCAGGCCCTTCTCGTAGTCGCTGGCGAGGAAGTCGGAGATGAGGAACGACACCGTCTTCCGCTTCGCCACGTGCGAGAGGTAGGTCAGCGCCTCGTTGAGGTTGGTGCCCCGCCCCTTCGGCTTCATGGTGAGGATGTCGGTGATCAACCGCAGCACGTGGCTCTTGCCCTTGCGCGGCGGCACCACCTTCTCGATGCGATCGGAGAAGAGGATCAGCCCGACACGATCGTTGTTGGCGATCGCCGAGAACGCGATCTGCGCCGCCACTTCCGCGCAGATCTCTTCCTTGCTCCGCTCACCGCTGCCGAACAGGCCCGAGGCCGACACGTCGACCAACAGCATCACCGTCAGCTCGCGCTCTTCGGTGAAGACCTTCACGTACGCGTCGTTCATGCGCGCCGTGACGTTCCAGTCGATGGTGCGCACCTCGTCGCCGGGCTGGTACTGCCGCACCTCCGAGAACGCCATGCCCCGGCCCTTGAAGACCGAGTGGTACTGCCCCGACAGCACGGAGCTCACCACCTTGCGCGTGGCGATCTCCAACCGGCGGATGCGCTTGATGAGGTCGCGCGAAAGCACGGGAGTTCAGGGCACTTCGACGCGCTCGAACACGCGCTGGATGATGCGCTCGGGCGTGAGCTCTTCGGCCTCGGCCTCGTAGGTCAACGAGATGCGATGGCGCAGCACGTCCATGCCGATCGCCTTCACGTCTTCCGGCGTCACGAAGCCGCGGTGACGGAGGAACGCGTGGGCCTTCGCCGCCTGCGTAAGAGCGATGGTCGCGCGGGGGCTGGCGCCGTACTGAATGAAGTCCGGCAGGTCCTTCAGGCCGTACTTGAGCGGCTCGCGCGTCGCGAACACCAGCGAGAGGATGTAGTCCTTCACCTTCTCGTCGACGTAGATGCGCGTGGTGACCTGGCGGGCCTGGGCGATCTGCTCGGTGGTGATGACCTTCTCGGTCTTCGGCAGCGGCTCCCCGGTCATCTTGTTGAGGATTTCCTTCTCTTCCTCACGCGTGGGGTAGCCGACCTTCACCTTGAGCATGAAGCGGTCGACCTGCGCTTCGGGCAGCGGGTACGTGCCTTCCTGCTCGACCGGGTTCTGGGTGGCGAGCACCAGGAACGGCGACGGCAGCGGGAAGGTGGTGTTGCCGATGGTGACCTGGCGCTCCTGCATCGACTCGAGCAGCGCCGACTGCACCTTGGCCGGGGCGCGGTTGATTTCGTCGGCCAGCACCACGTTGGCGAAGATCGGCCCCTTGCGCACCGCGAAGCTCGCCGTCTGCTGGTTGTAGATGACGGTGCCCACCACGTCGGCGGGCAGCAGGTCGGGCGTGAACTGAATGCGCTGGAACTGCGCGGAGATCGCGTCGGCGAAGGTGCGCACCGTCAACGTCTTCGCGAGGCCGGGCACGCCCTCGAGCAGCACGTGGCCGTTGCACAGCAGGCCGATGAGCAACCGCTCGAGCATCGGCTTCTGGCCGACGATGACCTTCGAGGTCTCGAGGAACAGCGGCTCGATGAAGGCGGACTCTTTCTGGACCGCCTCGGTGATCGCCTTGATGTCGGTGTTCATGGTGTTCAGCGGAGCTGCTCGAGCTTGGTGCGCGCGTCGCTCTGCAGCTCGGGACGAACGTCGGGCGCGTTGGAGGCGACGTAGCGCTGGTAGTACGCGCGCGCGTCGTCGTTGCGGTTCATGCCGCGGTACGCCTCGGCCAGGCCGTACAGCGCGTCAGAGCGGGCCGGGTCGAGCTTGAGCGCGTACTGGTAGTCGACGGCGGCCTCGGCGAAGCGGCGCAGGCCGATCAACGTCGACCCGCGGGCGACGTAGCCGACGGTGAGCGCGGGCTCGAGCTTGAGGCTCTCGTTGAGGTAGTTGAGCGCCTCGCCGTAGCGACGCTGGGTGATGAGCTGCACGCCGCCCTCGTAGTACTGGCGCGCCTGGGTGCGGGTCGACTCGGCGACGGGCCCGGTGCCGGGCGCCTTGTTCGCTTCCTGCGGGGAACCGCCGCCGGTCTGCGTCATCTTCGCCTGCGCCTTGGCGATGTTGTCCTGCGCGCTCTTGCGCACGCTGGCGTCGGGCGAGAGCTGCTGCACGCGGGTCCAGCGATCGATGGCCTGCGAGTAGTAGCCGAGCACCGCGTAGCTGTTGCCGAGCTTGAAGAGCGCCTCGACGTCGTCGGGGTTGCCGTTGACCGCGTCCTGATACGCGAAGCTCGCCTCGCGGTACTTCTTCTCGGCCCACAGCTTGTCGCCTTCCGCGACCTTCTTCGCCGCGAGCTGGCCGATGTTGCCGCCGGGCGCGGGCGCAGGGGTGGTGGTCGTCGTCGTCGTCGCGGTCGGCGTCGTGGTGTTCGTCGGAGGCGTCACCACCGCGACCGGCGCCGGCGCGGGCTGCGCGGCCTTGAGCGTGGCGATCGACTCGCGGGCCTTGTCGATCCACTTCTGCTCGGTCGAGCGCGTCTCCTTCTTCAGGTACGTCTCGTAGGCGGCGATCGCCTTGTCGTTCTGGCCGGCGCCCTTGTACGACTCGGCGAGGCCGTAGAAGCCGTCGGGATCGTTGGCGTCGAGCGCGGTGTACTTCTCGTAGGCCTGCGACGCGGTGGGGAAGTCCGACGACTTTCGCGCCGCGTAGCCGAGGTTGAACCACGCCAGCTTGAACGAGGGATCGGCCTCGGTCGCCGCGCGGAACTGGGCGATCGCCTCACCCGACTTCTTCTGCTTGAAGAGCACGCTGCCGAAGCCGTTGAGCGCCGCCGCGTAGCCGGGGGTCGCCTTGATCGCGTCCTGGTAGGCCGCCGCCGCCTCGTCGAGCTTGGCCGCCGCGAGGGCCGCCTCACCCTTGTCGAAGGCCGCCTTCGCCGCCGCCGAGGGCGTCGCCGCGAGGCTCATCGTGGACAGCAGGATCACCAGCGAAACCAGCATCTTGCGCATGTCTGAAGTCTCCAGCGGGGCGTGTCGGCCGTAACGTGCCCACATCAACGCCCGGAGGGTTAGCAAAGTTCACCCCGAGGTGCGCGGCTTCTTCTTCAGCAGCGACGGCACGCTCAGCACCGCGATCGCGCTGATCACCAGCCCCGCGCCGACCGCTTCGCGCCAGTCGAGCGGCTTGCCCACACCGAGCACCCACAGCGTGGTGGTCGCCACCACGCCGGCGAGCAGACTCGACGCGCGGTTGACCGGCACCGAGAACGAGTTCTCGCTCTTGTCGAGCAGCACCAGCGCCCCGAAGATGCCCGTGCCCTGCGAGAGCACGCCGATGAAGACGGCCCACAGCGCCTGCGACGAGAAGGGCACCACCAGGAAGCCGTGCCGCACCTCGCCGTCCTGCAGCAGGGCGATGACCGCCAGGGCCAGCAGCGCGGCCGGCGTGGAGACGAGCTGCTCTTCGACGAAGTAGCGCCGCGACACTTCCGCCGAGTCGCTCTTGGCGAGCTTCGACATGAAGCGCAGCCGCACGAAGTAGGCGACGAGGTACGCGGTGACGTCGATGATCGCCAGCAGCGGCAGCGAGAACGACTCGTCGCGCCCCACCAGCGTCACCAGCAGCGAACTCAAGGTGAGGCCGGTGGCGATCCAGCTGATGAGCTGCACCTTGCGGCCGGAGATCTTGTCGACGATGGGCGCCATCGCCAGCATGCCGCCGCGCAACAGCAGCATCATGAAGACGATGCTCACGCCGCTGATGGTGTACGCGAGCGTGGTGGTGGTGAGGATGGTGGCGCCGCACAGGCCCGACAGCGCCGTCCACCGCGTGGGCACCGGCACTGCCCAGCCGCCGATCTGCTTGCGCCCCGCGCTGCGCCACCAGCCGGTGGCCAGCAGGAACAGCACCATCGCCAGCAACGACGAGAAGGTGGACAGCGGGAGGATCGAGTTGCCCGGCACCTTCTCGCCGAGCTTCCCGTCTGAAAGTGCCTTGGTCAGCGCCGAGTACGGGGCGTAGGCCGCGAAGTAGCCAAACGCCCACCACCAGATGCTGACGTGTCGTGCCCCCTGAGTAGCCAAGGCGCGCAGTTTGTCACACTCCGGTCACAGCGAGGCCAACGACTTCTTCGCCTGCTCGACGACGTTCGCCACGGTGAGGCCGTACTTCTCGAAGAGCACCTTGTCGGGCGCCGAGGCACCGTAGGTGTCGACGCCCACCGACAGGCCGTGATCGCCGATCCACTGTTCCCAGCCGTGCGTCACGCCGGCCTCGACCGACACGCGCGCGCGCACCGACGGCGGCAGCACCGACTGGCGGTAGGCGAGGTCCTGCTTGCGGAACAGCTCCATGCACGGCATCGACACCACGCGCGTGGGCACGCCGGCCTTCTCGAGCTCTTCCTTCGCGCCCATCGCCAGCTGCACCTCCGAGCCGGTGCCAATGAGGATCACCTTCGGCGTGCCACCTTCCGCCTCGGCCAGCACGTAGGCGCCGCGGTGCAGGCCCTTCGCCGAGCCGTACTTCGTGCGGTCGAAGGTGGGCACCTTCTGGCGCGTCATCACCAGCCCGGTCGGCCCCTTGGTGTTCTCGAGCGCGAAGAGCCAGGCCTCGGCCGCCTCGGCCGCGTCGGCGGGGCGCACGGTGCTCAGGTTGGGAATGGTGCGGCACGCCATCAGGTGCTCGACCGGCTGGTGCGTGGGGCCGTCTTCACCGAGGCCGATGGAGTCGTGGGTCCACACGTGGATCACCGGCAGGTGGTTCATCGCCGCCAGGCGCACCGCGGGCCGCATGTAGTCGACGAAGCAGAAGAAGGTCGCGGTGAAGGGGCGAACACCGCCGTGGTACGACATGCCGTTGGCGATGGCCGCCATGGCGTGCTCGCGCACCCCGAAGTGGATGTTGCGGCCCGCGCCGGTCTGGCCGTCGAAGCTGCCCGCGTCCTTGAGCGAGGTCTTGGTCGAGCCGCTGAGGTCGGCGTCGCCGCCGATGAGCTCCGGCACCACCTTCGCGAAGGCGTTGATCGCCGTGCCTCCGGCGGTGCGCGTCTCGACCGCGGTGCCGGCCGGGAACGTGGGGACCGCCGCCGGCGTGCCCAGCGGGAGATCGCCCTTCATCACCCGCTCGTACTCCAGCGCCAGCGCCGGGTGCGCCGCGCGGTAGGCCTCGAAGCGCTTGTTCCACGCCGCCAGCGCCGCTTCACCGTGGGTGACGGCCATGCGGAAGTGGCCCAGCGCGGTCTCGGGAATGAAGTACTTCTCGTCGTGCGCCCAGCCGAGCGCCTTCTTGGTGAGCGCGATCTCGTCGTTGCCCAGCGGGCTGCCATGCGAGCTCGACTTGCCGCTCTTGTTGGGCGAGCCGTAGCCGATGGTGGTCTTGACGATGATCAGCGAGGGCTTGCCGGTCTCGGCCTTCGCCGCGGTGATCGCCGCGTCGAGCGCCTTGAGGTCGGTGTTGCCGTCGGCGACGTGGAGCACCTGCCAGCCCCACGACTCGTAGCGCCTGGCCACGTCTTCGGTGAACGAGAGCTTCGCCGGGCCATCGAGGGTGACGTCGTTGGCGTCGTACAGGCCGATCAGCTTGCCGAGCTTGAGGTGGCCGGCGAGCGACGCGGCCTCCATCGCCACGCCTTCCATCACGCAGCCGTCACCGACGAGGAAGTACGTGTGGTGATCGACGACGGTGTGGCCCGGCTGGTTGAAGCGCGCCGCCAGCGCCCGCTCGGCGATCGCCATGCCCACCGCGTTGGCGTGACCCTGCCCCAGCGGGCCGGTGGTGGCCTCGACGCCGGGCGTGTGGCCGAACTCGGGGTGGCCGGGCGTCTTGCTGCCCCACTGGCGGAAGTTGAGCAGCTCGTCCTTCGAGAGCGGGTAGCCCGTCAGGTGGAGCAGCGAGTACAGCAACATCGAGCCGTGGCCGGCCGAGAGCACGAAACGATCGCGATCGGCCCAGTGCGGGTGCGTGGGGCAGTGCTTGAGGTGCTTCTGCCAGAGCACGTACGCCATCGGCGCCGCGCCGAGCGGCAACCCGGGGTGCCCCGAGTCGGCCTTCTGGATCACGTCGATGGCCAGCGTGCGAATCGTGTTGATGCAGAGCGTGTCGAGATCGGCGGCAGCGGTCATGCCGCGCGATCTACCTCAACGCGCCCTCAAGTCACTGCCCGTCGCCAGCGAGGTAGCTGAGGATCACCTCGTCGAGGCTCTTCTCGCTGATCAGGTCTTCGCCGAAGAGCGTCTCGACGCCGATGTTGTTCTCGCGCGGCGCCTCTTTGAGCTCACGGGCGGCGAGCACTTCGGGCGGCAACACCTTGGGGGCGGCCACCGCGGCGACGACGGGCGCGGCGACCTGCTTGAGCTGCAACGGCAGCGGCGCGGGCACCGGGGCCGGCGTGGGCGCGACCTTGGGGGCGTCGGTGGCCAGCTCGCCCGGCTGGTACGCCGTCGCGCTGCGATCGACGTTGTCGTACGAGCCGTTGATGAGGTTCCGCAGCATCTGCTTGTGCTGCTCTTCCATCATCTCGCGCACCAGCTCCGCGAGGTTCTCGCTCTTGACGATGTCGGTGTACGACGACTTCTTCGTCGCGAGGATGTTCCCGCCTACGAAGAGGTGCGTGATGATGTGCGGGTTCGAGGCACCGGAGTCCTCGGTCTGCACGTGGTACACCTTCCCCTTGTGCTTGATGTTGTGGTTGAAGCCGGTGACTGCCTTTTCGAACGTCTTCACCATGTGGGGACCTGGAGCGGCAAGGTAACAGATCGCAAAAAATCCTCGGGGGAATTCAGGCTCATCAAGCGGTGGGGCTCGGCCGACTCGATGGTGTCGAAGCGACTCGACTCGACCAACTCGCGCATCGACGGGTTGCCATCGAGCCGCGGCTCCCAGTCGTAGACGAGCGCGCGCCGGTACACCGCCACCAACGGCTCGAGCCGCCCTTCGCGCGTGAAGCACACCGCGTCGACGCCAGCGTGACGGCGCTCGTGCAGCGCGGCGAGCATCGCTTCGTTCACCAACGGCATGTCGCAGGCGACGATGGTGACCCACTCGGTGGGGGCGATCGCCAGCGCGCTCACCACCCCGCCCGGCGCCCCTTTGTCCGCGACCACGTCGGCGATCAACGGCACGTCGAGCCGCTCGTAGGCCTGAGGGTCGTTGGTGCTCACGAAGGCCGGGCCCTGGGCCAACGACAGCAGGTGCTCGACCACCGTCTGCCCATTCGGCAGTCGAATCAGCCCCTTAGGGATGCCGCCGAGACGGAGCCCTCGCCCGCCCGCGAGGACCACGAGGGAGGGGGGACCCCCCGGCTTGACGGATGTGTCACGACTTCCGTACACGGCTGCGCACAGTTTCCCACCGTTTGGCGCCGTCGACACTTTCTCGACCATCTGGAGCCTCAATGCCTGAGCAGCTGCCGCCGATTCGCCGCGAACTGAACACCCGGGTCGCGGTGCCGATGCCGCCGCCGATGCTCAAGCCGTCGTTGATCCCGGTCGATGTGCTCCAGGCGGTCGCGCGAGAAGAGAAGCTGCAGGCGTTGGAAGAGCAGCAGCAGTTCGACACCGACCCGAAGACGGCGCAGATCCCGCTCTCCGGCGACTTCCCGATCCTCGGGCAGGTGACGGCCGACGTTGAGGTCGCGTACTTCGCGCTGACGCAGGTGCCGCTGTTCAAGGAGCTGCCGCAGGCGTCGCTCGAGGCGATGTCGTCGGGCGCGATTCAGCTCGAGGTCCCCGACGGCGAGTTCCTCTTCAAGGAAGGCGACGAGGCGACCAGCTTCTTCGTGGTGGTCGACGGCACGCTCGAGCTGCTGCGCCACAAAGACGGCCGCGAGGTCGCGCTGCGGCACGCGAAGAAGGGCGAGGCCTTCGGGCTGTTCGGGCTCTTCTCGGCGCAGCTGCGGGCCGCGTCGGCGCGCGCCATCGGCGACTGCACCATCCTCGAGATCAGCTCGCAGAAGCTGCAGCACCTGCTCGCGCACGACGAGGTGCTGCACCAGAAGCTGCTGGCCTTCTACCGCGAGCGGCTGGTCGAGGGCTTCATGAGCTCGCGGCTGTTCGGTGACATCGACTCGATCGCCCGCGCTCGCCTCATCGGCCGCTTCCAGCACAAGGAGTTCGAGGCGAAGGAAGCGCTGCTCAACCCTGGCGAAGTGAGCAACCTCATCGCGGTCGTCACCCACGGCCGGCTGATCCTCGAAGATCGCAGCCGCGTCGGCCAGGCGCCGCGCGAGTTCGAGGTGACCCAGGGCCAGTTCCTGTCGATCACCTGCGCGATGTCGGGGCTGCCCTCGAAGCTGCGCGTGCTGGCGCCCGAGTACGCGACGGTGTCGATGCTCTCGCACAAGGTCCTCAACGAGCTGATGCGCGACTACCCCGCCCTGCGCAGCCTGCCCTCGCGGCTGCCGAACTTCGGCCGCGCCCTCGACCGCGACGTCTTCTGCGGCAGCACCGGCGTTCCCGGCCTCTGAAACAAACGCGGCGCGGCGGGCGTTGACGGTCGCATGAAGAAGGAACTGCACTTCGGCCGCGCGGCGCTCCTGGTGGGCCTCGTCGTGGCCGGCGCCTTCTTCTGGGACTCGCCGGCGCTGCTCCCCTTCAAGCTGCTGGCGGTGATGGGCCACGAGACCGGCCACGCGCTCGCGGCGCTGCTGGTGGGCGGCACCGTCGATCGGGTCAGCGTGGCGATGAACGAAGGGGGCGAGTGCCTCTCGCGCATCCCCGACGGGTTCTTCGCGCGGGTGCTGGTGTACTCGGCCGGCTACGTGGGCAGCGCGATCATCTCGGTGCTGCTGCTGGTGCTCTCGTTTCGGTTCGACGCGCGCCGCGTGATGCTGGGGCTGGCGTGCGTGTGGCTCACGTTGATGGGCGTGTTCTACGCGCGCGACGGCTTCACCCTGCTCTTCGCGGTGGTGATGGCCGCGCTGTTCGCGGTGGGCACGAAGTGGCTGCCCGACTCGTTGGTGGGCGCGCTGAACATCTTCATCGCCAGCTTCACCGCGCTCTACGCGCTGATGGATCTGAAGGACGACCTCTGGAACAGCGCGGTGCGCGCCCAGAGCGACGCGCAGCTGCTGGCCAACGTCACCATCGTGCCCGCCCTGGTGTGGGCCGCGGTGTGGACCCTGCTCTCGCTGGGGGTGCTGCTCGCCGGCGCGTGGCTGGCGCTGCTCACTCCGGCTTCGAGGCTTCCGAGCGCGACGCCAGCTTCGCGATGAGCCACATCAGCACCCCGACCAGCGTGCCGAGGGTGAAGATCACCGCCACCGTGGTCAGCCCGTAGATCAGCCGCACCTCGAGCTGCGAGAGCCGCCCCTCGACCCACGCCCGCCGGAGCGGATCGAACAGCCCGAACAGCTCGAGCGTGCGCGCAGGGAAGGCCTCCATCGACAGCGAGACGCGATCGATCCACCGGGGGTTCCAGACGCGCCGAACGAGCTCCACCAGCACCGCCACCACCAGGTACAGACCCGAGAGGAGCGACGCGTTGGCGAGGCTGATGCGAAAGACAGGGACCGGTTCGTGCGACATCAGGGTGACAACTGTTTCTTGAGCGCGGTCACTGCCTTCTTCACGCGAGCGAGATCGCCCTCGTTCTGATCGATCAGCAACACGGCCTCGTACTGGGTGAGTGCCTTGGGTAACGAGTCCCCACCGGCCTTCGCCAGCGCATCGGCGTAGGCCAGCCGGGCCTGGCTCCACGAGCCGTCGAGCTCGGCGGCCTTGCCCCACGCCTCGAGGGCCTTCGCGTCGTCCTTCTCGCGCTTGGCGACCTCGCCAGCGGCGAACCACACCGCGGGGTGGAACGGGGCGGTGCCCATCGCCTCGTCGACCGAGGCGCGCGCGCCCTTCACGTCGTTGGCTGCCAGCTCGACGCGGGCAAGGGTGGCCTGGAGGAAGCCTTTCTCCCACGCGTGCTGCGAGCGGTTGATGAGCTGGCCCAGGATCTCGCGGGGCGCCGGCTTGCCCTTGGCGATCGGCCGCGCGTGGAAGGGCCCGGCCTGGCCACACACCGACTTCGGGTCTTCGCGCAGCGCCGCCTGGTAGGCCGCCACCGCGGTGTCGTTGTTGCCCTGCCGCACGAAGGCGTTGCCGATCTCACAGAAGGTCTCGGCGTCCTTGGCGTTGAGCTTGTTCGCCTTCTCGAGCGACGACATCGCGCCGCGGCCGTCACCACGCGCGAAGCTGATCAACGCGCGCGTGCGCCACACCTCGAGATCGTCGGCGCTCTGGGAGATCTTCGCGGCCGCGGCCTCGGCCTCCTTCAGCTTGCCGGCCTGCAGGTACACCAGCGCCGCGTCGCGCCACACCAGCTCGAGGTTCGGGTTGTCCACCGTCCACGCGTCGATCTGCTTGAGCGCCTCGGGCACCTTGCCCAGCGCGAGCAGGGTGCGGGTCAGCAGGTGCCGCGACGGGGCGTGGCTGCCGTTGCGCTCGACCGCGCGCGCCAGCGGCTCCATCGCCACCTCGGGCGGCACGCCGGCCTTGAGCAGCAGCTCGCCGAGCAGTGCGTTGCCCTCGTAGTCTTGCGGGTCCTTCGCGGCCTCCTCGAGCTGGGTGCGGGCTTTGTCGAGCGCGCCCTTCTGCATGTACACGCGGGCCAGCGCGACCTGCACGGTGGCCTTGTTCTTCCGCAGCGTGGCGGCGAACTTCTCGAGCGTCTCGACGGTCTTGTCCGACTGGCCCTCTTCCGAGGCGTCGCACAGCGCGAGGTAGACGGCGGCCTCGGCGGGGTACTTGCCGTTGACCTGCGTCGACTGCAGCTCGGCGCGCGCCTTCTTCGGGTCGCCCAGGCGGAACCACGCGATGCCGCGCAGCAGCGCGACGCGGCGCGCGTCCTTCTCGGGGCGGATGCGGTCGATGAGCTCCTTCTCGCGCGAGCGGGCCAGCAGCACGCGGCCGAGACCTTCCTTCGCGGTCTCGCTCTTCGGCGCCAGCTTCAGCGCGTCTTCGTACGACTTCTGCGCCTGCGCCATCAGGCCGGCGTTGCGCTGCGCCATGCCCAGCGCGAGGGCGAACTCCAGCGCGTACTGCGTGTAGAGCGGCTGGCCCTCGGTGAGCGTCTTGAGCCCCTCGTCGTGCTTGCCGTTGGCCGACTGGGCGCGGCCGAGCATCAACGCGTAGCGGCCCTTGAGCGCGGTGGGCACCTCGGCCGACCTGGTGAGGCCCTCGAGATCCGACAGCGCCTCGGGCAGCTCGCGGCCCAGCTCGAGCCGCGCTTCGGCGTGACCGATGACGCGCGCCGGGTGGTAGCGGCTGAGCGCCTCGGCGCGGCTGAGCATCTCGAGCGCCGAGTCCCAGTCTTCGAAGGCAAGGTAGTAGTCGCCGAGCGCCACCAGCGCGCGGGTGTTGCGGGGGTCGAGCTCGGTGGCCTTCTTGAGGTGCGTCAGCGCCTCGTCGTACTTCTTGTCGGTCAGCAGCAGCCGGCCCGCCTGCGCCTGCACGATGCCCTTCTCGAGCTCCGAGCCCAGGAGCTGCTGGCGCGCCGCCGTCTTGCCCTGCTCGTCGGCGGTGAGGAAGTCGATGACCAGCGCGAGATCGGGCCGGCCGTTGCGCACCGCGGGGTTGGCGAAGGCCGCGATCGCCGCGTCGCGATCGGCCGCGGCGCCACCGTGCTCCGAGAAGAGCATCGCGTGGGCGTAGCCGGCGAGCGCGAGCGCTTCGGGGTTGCCGTCGTCCATCTTCAGCGCCTGCTCGAGCGAGCGGATCGCCGCGCCGTACTGTTCCTTGGTGTCGGCGTTCACCGCCGCGAGGCCCTTGGCGATCGACGTGTCGAGCGTCTCGCCCTGGTTCTTGACGCGCGTGTACAGGAAGGAGCCGCCGAGCCCGCCGAGGATCACCACCGCGCCGGCGATGGCCGCGATCTTCAGCCCGTGCGCCTGCCAGAACGTCTTCTTCTGCTTGGTGACCTCGAGCTTGGCGCGCAGCTCGCGCTCATATTCCTTGGCGATGGCCTCGGTCGCCTGGGTGTTGAACTCCACCTTCGGCACGGCCGGCGCGGACGCGGGCTCGAGCGACTCGTCGGGGATCTCGTCGAGCAGCCCACCGCCCGAGCTGTTCGGCTTCGCGGCGGGCACCGGGGCGGGCGCGCCGCGCAGCGGCTTCTGCACCATGCCCGGCATCTGGAACTCGGAGGTGGGCAGCTCCGACTGGGCGGAGACGACGTCGTCGAGCAGCGCGTTCGAGGACGGCACCGGCGAGAGCACCGGCGGGCTCAACACCGGCGGCGGCGGCGCGAGATCTTCGCCGATCACCACCGAGGGCTCGGTGCTGACGGGGTTCGACGGCCGCGGGTTCGAGGCCGGCGCTTCCGGCGTCGCGCCTTCCGACAGCGCGTCGAAGGTGCTGGTCAGGCCGCGGAAGGTGTCGGGTTCCGGCGCGCTCGACGACACCGCGGCGAACGGGTCGGGCGCCTCGAGCCCGGGAATGGGCAGCTCCTGCGTCGAGCGCTCGAGTTCTCCGGAGATCACCGGCAGCTCGCCCGTGGGCACCGGCGGCGGCGGCGGCGCGCCCGTCCCGTAGGCGTTCATCAACACCGTGGCCTGCGCGTCGGGGTCGGGGCGCGCCGGCGTGAAGGCCGCGAACGGATCAGGCTCGTCGGCGACCGGGGGCGACGGCGGCGCAGCGGGGCGGCCGGCCGGCGGGGTGGACCCGAGCGACTTCGTCACCACCGGGCCAGCCAGCGGCTCCGAAGCGGCGGTGGTGGGCGCGGCGGCGGTGAGCGCCTGGGTGTCGACCGAGGTGCTGTCGTAGAGCACCGGCGCCGGGCCACCGGCGAGGGCCTGCTTGGTCTGATCGAGCCACTGCGCGATGCGGCCGTCGTTGGGCTGCAGCGCCGCGGCGCGACGGAGAATCGGCAGCGCCGAGCGGTACAGCCCTTTGCGCAGCAGCGCTTCGCCGATGAGGTTGTACGCGTGCGGGTTGTCGCGATCGATGTTGGTCGCGAGATCGAACTGCTTCATCGCGTCGGCGGCCTTGCCGGTGTTGATCAGCGCCTTGCCCCACAACACACGGCCCACGACCGAGTTCGGGTGGTGCGTCACGCCCTGCTGGCAGACCTGAATCGCCCGGTCGTTGTCACCACGATCGAGGTAGGCGCGCGCGAGCTCGACGAACACGGTGCTCGTCGGATCCTGCGCGAGCATCTGCTCGTACTTCTCCACCATCGGCTTGGACATTGCGGGCGGGACCATACCCAACGTGGGTGCTACCGTCCCGCGCCATGAAACGCGCCGTCACGCTCGGGCTCCTCGTGGTTTTCACCAGCTGTGTCGGCGTCAAGAAGGGCGAGATCGAAGACCTCAAGCCGGCCGTCGAGGCCTTCCATCAGCGCGTGCGCTGGAAGGACTTTCGCGGCGCCGCCGACCTGATGATCGAAGAGCGCCGCGGCCCGTTCCTCAAGGCGCGCTCGAAGCTCAACGACGATCGCGATCTCTTCATCACCAACTTCGAGCTGGAGGACGCGAAGATCTCGCCCGACCTGCTCGCGGCGACGGCGGTGACGAAGATCTCCTGGTACCGGCTCCCGTCGACCACCGAGAACACCGTCACCGTCACCAGCCTCTTCGTGTGGCGCGACGGCGTGTGGTTGCTGGAGAGCCAGGACGAGGGGCCGTTCGACGAGCTCAAGCCTGCGCCCGTGAAGCCTGCACCCGCCGCTGCGCCCTGAACTGCGGGCAAAAAAAACCGCCCGTCGTCTCGGGGCCGGCCGAGGCGACGGGCGTCGAAGGTTCCCCAATGGAACCCCCTTACCGAAGCCCTGACAAAGCAACCGCGGTGCCACGACACCCGTGGCTTCGAATCAGAGTGACATCAACCAGTTGCAGTTGACGCCGCCTCACAGACAAGGAGCAACCCGGCTCCCGATCGTGACATCGACGTCAGACTTCGCTGCAGCTTTTACTCGCCGAGCACGGAGCGGATGGTCTCGCGCATGGAGAAGCGCGGCTTCCACCCGGTCTCCTGCTGCCAGCGGGAGCCGTCGACCATACAGAGGAACTGAATGTGGTCGAGCTCTTCCGGCGGGTAGCTGGCGAGGCGGTACTTGAAGAGCGTGCGCAGCAGCGGCTTGGCGACGAGGTGCGGCAACGGCATCGGGCGGCTGCCGAGCTCCTTGAAGACCGCCGAGAGCGGCACCTCGCCCGGACCGGTGACGTTGTAGACGCCCTTGCGGCCCTTGCGCAGCGCCTCGACCATCGCGCGGCCCACGTCTTCGGTGTGGATGAACTGCACCATGGGGTCGAAGCCGGCCATCACCCACGGCCGCTTGAGGCGCAGGTAGTTCGACGGCGCGTTCTTGATCGCCGCGCCGACGATGTGCACCGGGCGCAGCAGCACGGTCTCGATCTCCGGGTGCCGCCAGAAGAAGCCGTGGGCCAACATGTCGACCTCGATCAGATCGCGCACGCTGGGGAACCGGCTGGCCGCCATCAACGGCGAGTCTTCGGTGAGGAAGTTCGAGTTCTCGGGCGACGGGCCGTACACGTTGGCGCTCGAGAGCATCACCACCTTCTTCACGCCGTACTTCGCGGCGCACTCGAGCACCTTCATCGTGCCGAGCACGTTGAACGAGTGGTGATCTTCGGCGCTCATGCGCGGGTCGTGCATGATCCCCATGTGGATCACCGCGTCGACCTTGTGGCGGCGGAAGACCTCGTCGACCTTCTTCTTGCGGAGATCGACCTGGAAGTGATCGACGTCTTTGGGGCGGCCCACGAAGGGGCGGCGATCGATGCCGATCACGTGCGCCTCGCGGTGGAGCTGCTTGGCCACCACCCGCCCCAGGTTGCCCGAGATGCCGGTGACCACGACCTTCGGCCGCGCCTCGCTCACCAGAACACCGCCTTCCGCTCCTTGAGGCCCTGCTCGATCATCGTCTGGATCGCCGCGCGGACCACCTTCACCTTCTTCTCGAGCTCGCTGTCGTCGTCGTCGGCGCGACCGGTGAAGTGGATGGGGTCGCCGAAGTGCAGCCGGTACTTCACCGGCAGGGGGAACGGCGCGCCGTACGGGGTGAGCGGCAACACCGGGAAGCCGATCAACTTCGCCACCGTCTTGAGGTTCACCACCGCCGGCGCCTGCTCTTCACCGCCGATGACCGCGATGGGCACGATGGGCGTGTTGGTCTCGAGCGCCAGGCGCATGAAGCCGAGGCCGAACTCCTGGAGCTGGTAGCGCTGGGGGTACAGCTTGCTGATGCCCTTGATGCCCTCGGGGAAGACGAGGATCGCCTCGTCGTGCTCGAGCAGGCGGCGGCAGTTCTCGGGCGTGCCGACGATCTGCCCCACGCGCGCGAAGAAGGTCGAGATGAAGGGCAACGAGGGCACCCACTTTTCGACCATGCTGCGAATGGTGCGCGCCGGCTTCGCCTCGGTGAGCATCGCCACGCCGATCATCGCGCCGTCCACCGGGAGCTGGCCCGAGTGGTTGGCGATCAGCAGCACGCGCCCGGGCGGCACCTTCTCGATGCCGAAGGTGTCGACGCGGAAGTAGTGCTTGTAGAGCCAGACGAAGGGGCCGATCGCCGAGAGCGCGTAGTCGAGGCTGAACCCGAACGGGTCGACCCCGTACTCGTTGGCGGGCCTGCTGCCCTGCAGCCGTTGATCGAGATCGTCCCCCGCCATGGACTCGGTCCACTTGCGGAGGCCCTGCTTCATGAGTTCGCTGATTCGGCCGTTCACGGAGGCGCGGGAGCCTACTCCACGGTACGCTGCGGTGTGCTCTGGCGGTGCAGCGTCGCCAGCCTGGCCTTCTTCGCCGGCTGCGCGATCGAACTCGACGACGTGCCCGGTCGCGCGTGTGACGAGCTGCACGCCTGTCGCCTGCCCCGGGTGTGCGTGCAGAGCGCGTGTGTCGAGCCCGTCGACGCCGGGCTGGCCGACGCGGGCGTGGCGCCCCCCACCGACGCGGGGCTCGCGCGCTGGCAGCAGCGGCTGCACGGCTTCACCACCGCCACCATCGATCCCCCGTGCGCGCTCGACATCGACCCCTCGCGCGGCAACCGGGTGCTGGCCACCATTCGTGGCGCCGGCGACGACGAAGACACCGCGACCGCCGGCGTGACCGACGTCGAACGGCTCCCGCGCGGGCTGGAAGGTCGCGTTCGCGGCCGCGTCACCCTGCCCGCCCCCGTGCAGGTGAAGGACTTCGTGCCCCTGCTGTTCGTCGGCACGCCGGCGGGCCAGGCCTTCGCGCGCGCGGGCTTCGACGGCGCCGGGCGGCTGCGCGTGGAGAGCGACGCGGCGACGGTGGGCTCGGCGCCGCTCGTCGAGGCCTTCACCGTCGACGGCGGCTTCGTCGCCGGAGACTGGGTGGTGGAGATCGCTTGGCGGGTGGGCGCCTTCCGCGCGGTGCGGCTCAACGGCGCGCTGCTGGCGAACACCGCGGTCAGCGGAGGGGCGAGCGCGCCTCCGTCGATGCTCTCGCTGGGCCCGGCGCGCTACGACGGCGACGCGGGAGAGCCATTCTCGGTGACGCTCTCGGGCTGGCAGCTCGCCGACGAGCTCTCGGTGGTGCTCGCGCCGTGACGCCCCTCGCCCTGCTGCTGCTCGCCGCCAACCCGTTCCTCGCCGAGGGCCTCGAGCACGAGCGCAACCTCGACTTCGAGAAGTGCACACGGCGGCTGCAGCAGGCCGCGACGCAGTGGAAGAGCACGCCCGCGGAGCTGCGGGAGATCGAGCTCCACGCGGGGCTGTGCGCCTTCAATCTCGGGCAGCGCGGCACGGCGGCCGAACACTTCCGCACCGCGCTGCGCATCGACGAGGGCGCCGATCTCCCGCCGTACACCAGCCCCAAGGCGGTCGAGCTGTTCCTCGAGGTGAAGAAGGCGCTGCGCGCGCCGCCACCGCCGATGCCCGAGAGCGATCTCCCCGACGACGCGCCGGTGCGGCCGAAGCTCGAGCCGCGCGCGAGCGCGCCCAGCCCGGTGGGCCCGCTGCTGGCGCGCCGGGCCGCGCCGCTGACGCTGGGGGCGGTGAGCCTCGCCGCCGCCATCACCGGGCTCGTGCTCGGATTGCAGGCCCAGCGCCTCGCCACCGACGCCAACGCCGCGTACTTCGAGGCCGACTTCCATCGCCTCGCCGACGACGCCCGCGGCCGCGCCGTGGCCTCGACGGTGATGTGGGTGCTCTCCGCCTTGGCCGCGGGTGGGACAGGTGTGGCGTGGTGGGCCACCACCCCGCCCGAGCAATCGCCTTGAACTGGCGGCCCCTTCGGCTCACATTGGGTGCGTCGTGACGTCAAGATCCGTCAGTGAGCTCGAGCGGGTGATCGAAGCCCTTGCCGAAGGCGTGGTCATCCACGGAGCGGACGGACAGATCCTCCAGTTCAACCAGGCCGCGCTCGAGGCGCTGGGCGTCAGCGCGGAGCAGCTCCTCGGCCGCAGTGAGTACGACGAGCGCTGGGCGATGCTGCGCGCCGACCTCAGCGAGCTGCCCCTCGACGAGGTGCCGAGCGTCGAGGCGCGCCGTACGGGCCGCGCGGTCTACCGGCGGCGCCTCGCGGTGCGGCTGCCCAGCGGCGAGTACCGCGAGCTGGTGGTCTCGGCGATCCCCTTCCTCGCGGCCGACGGCACGGTCGAGCGCGTGGTGGCCGCCTTCCTCGACGTCACCCGCGAGCTGGCGGTGGTCAACGAGCTGCGCGTCTTCGAGCGCTTCTTCGAGCTGTCGGCCGACCTCTTCGTGGTGACCACCGATGACCTGCGCGTGTTGAAGGTCAATGAGGCGGTGAGCAACACGCTGGGCTGGCCCACCGAGCGGTACCTCGGCGGCGGCCTCCTGCAGCTGGTGCACCCCGACGACCTGGCGATGACGCGGGCCGCGTTCAGCTCGACCGGCGCGGACCTCGAGTTCACCAACCGGCTCAAGCACCACGGCGGCGCGTGGAGGAAGATCACCTGGCGCATCGCGCGCGCCGAGGCGTCCCAGCTGGGCGCGGCCTACTTCGCGCGCGGCCACGACGTCACCGATCGCCTCGCCAAGCTCGAGGAACTGCAACGCTCACGCGAGACGCTCTCGGCGGCCTTCGAGCTGGCCGACCTCGCGGTGCTGGAACGCGACGTCACCGCCGGCGTCACCAGCGCCACCAGCCGCCTGCGCGCGCTGCTGCAGTTGCCCGAGACGCACGGCGAAGAGCTCGAGCTCGAGGCCTTCGTGGTGCCCGAAGACGTGCCCAGCTACCGGAGCTACCGCGAGAAGGTCACCCTCGGCGGCCTGCTCCCGCCCCACGCGCTGCGGCTCAAGACCGCGCAGGGTGAAGTGCGCGAGGTGCGCCAGTGGACCCAGGTGACGCACGACGAGAGCGGCCGCGTCACCCGTGAGCTGACGGTGATCCAGGACGTCACGCAGCAGAGCCTGATGCAGGCACAGCTCCGGCTGGCCGAGCGGCTCACCAGCCTCGGCACCATGGCCGCCGGCGTCGCGCACGAGATCAACAACCCGCTGGCCTTCGTGCTCGCCAACCTCAACGTGGTGAAGAGTGAGCTGGCCAAGCTCGACCACGCGCCCAACGTCGACCTCGTCGATCTCCGCGACGCGGTGAGTGAAGCGCTCGAGGGCGCCGAGCGGGTGCGGCAGATCGTGCTCAGCCTCAAGCCCTTCGCGCGCGTCGACGAGCGGCAGCGCGGGCTGTGCGACGTCTCGCGCACGGTGCAGGCGTCGCTCAACATGGCGAAGAACGAGCTGCGCCACCGCGCGCGCATCGTCAGCGAGCTGCGCCCGGTCAGCCCGGTCTTCGCCAACGAGGCGCGGCTGGGTCAGGTGTTCCTCAACCTGCTGGTCAACGCGGCCCACGCGATGCCCGATGGCCACGCGGCCGACAACCTCGTCACCGTCGTCACCCGCGACGACGGCAACCACGTGGTGGTCACCGTCAGCGACACCGGGGTCGGCATTTCGCCCGACGTGTTGCCGCGCATCTTCGACCCCTTCTTCTCGACCAAGCAGATCGGTGAAGGCACCGGCCTCGGGCTGTTCATCAGCCAGGGCATCGTGAAGGAGGTCGGCGGGATGATCTCCGTCACCAGCACGCCGAAGGTGGGCACCACCTTCGAGGTGCGGCTGCCCATCGCCACCACCGGCTACACCGGCACCGGCACCACGCCGGTGCCCGCGCGGAACCGGGCGCGGGTGCTGCTGGTGGACGACGAGCCGTCGATTCTGCGCTCGCTCGAGCGGCTGCTGGGCAAGTCGCACGAGCTGACGCTGGCGCACAGCGGGCGGGAGGCGCTGGCGTTGCTGTCGGCGGGGCTCGAGTACGACCTGGTGCTGTGCGATCTGATGATGCCGGAGATCTCCGGCATCGACGTGTGGGAGCAGCTCACGCCCCGCCAGCGGCAGATCTTCGTCTTCATGACCGGCGGCACCTTCACCGAGCGCGCCGAGCAGTTCCTCGCCACGCACAGCCCGCCGGTGCTCGAGAAGCCCTTCACCGCCACCACCCTGGAAGGGCTGCTCAAGCGCGCGCAATCGCGTTGACCCCCTGCTCGGCCCGCCTTACTTGCGAACGCCATGTCGTCTGACGCGTTCGCCTCGCTGATCTCCGAGCTGGCTCCGGGCCGACGCGTGCGGACCGTGGGGCTCTCGGGGGCCGCGCGCGCGTGGGTGCTCTCGCGGGTGGCGCGCCGGCTCGACGCACCGTTGGTGTGCGTGACGCCCGACGAAGACACCGCCGACGCGCTGGCGACCGATCTCTCGTTCTTCCTCGGCGGAGAGGGCACGCGGCTGGCTCCGACCGTGCTGCGCCTGCCGGCTGACGAGGTGCTGCCGTGGGACGAGCTGGTGCCGGATCAGGCCATCGTGTCCGAGCGGCTGGGCGCGCTGTTCCACCTCGCGAAGGGCACGCGCTTCCCGGCGCTGGTGCTCTCGGTGCGCGCGCTGGTGAAGCGGGTGCTGCCGGTCGAGGTGATGAAGAGCCTCACCGCGCAGGTGAAGCTGGGCGCCGACTCGGGTCGCGACGAGCTGGCGCGGCTGCTGGCCTCGATGGGCTACCGCAACGCCCCGCTGGTCGAAGACGCGGGCACCTTCTCGCTGCGCGGCGACATCCTCGACGTGTTCCCCGCGCTGCACGACGCGCCGGTACGCCTGGAGTTCTTCGGCGACACCGTCGAGTCGATGCGCTCGTTCGACCCCGACACCCAGCGCACCATCGAGGCGATCGACGAGCTGACGCTGCTGCCCGCGCGCGAGCTGTTCTTTTCGGACACCACGCGCAAGGAGGCCGAGCGCTCGGTGCGCGCCGCCGCCGAGCAGCAGCACGTGCCGACCTCGAAGGTGCGCGAGCGGCTCGAGCAGATCCGCGAAGGCATCGCCGCCGGTGGCCTCGAGGGACTGTTGCCGGGCTTCTTCGCCGAGGGCTTGAGCTCGATCTTCGAGTACCTGCGCGGCTGGCACCCCGCTCCGCTGTTCTGGCTCGACGAGCCCAACGCGCAAGACCGCGCGCTGGGCGAACTCTTCACCGACATCGAGCGCAGCTACGACGACGCCGTGCGCCGGCTGGAGCTCACCCTGCCGCCCTCGCGACACTTCCTGTCGGAAGAGGCGCTCGAGGCCGAGCTGGAGCGCTTTCGTGTGGGCACCGGTGGCGGGCTCTCGCTCGACGTGGGCAGCGCGCCGCCGCTGGCGTTCAGCTTCGGCGCGACGAAGGACCTGCGGGAGGCGATCCGCGCGCACCACGGTGAAGAAGGCGCCCTCGCCCCGCTGCTGGAGAAGCTCAGCGCGTGGAAAGAAGACGGGCACTCGGTGCTGGTGGCCTGCGGCACCATGGGCCAGGCCGATCGGCTCAAGCGCCTGCTGACCGAGCGCAAGGTGAAGTCGGTCATTCGCCCCGAACCCTTCGACGGGAAGGTCTTCGACCCGCAGAAGGTCGCGCTGTTCGTCGGGGAGGTGAGCGCGGGCTTCGTCGACGGCGCGGGGCACCTGGTGGTGCTGTCGGACGAGGATCTGTTCGGCCAGAAGGCGCGCCGCAAGACGCGCCGGCGCAAGTCGGCGGCCGAGGGCTTCGCGGCCAGCTTCAAGGATCTGAAGGAAGGCGATCTGTGCGTGCACGCCGACTTCGGGGTGTGCCGCTACGGCGGGCTGCTGACGATGCAGGTCAACCAGGTGTCGGCCGACTTCCTGGTCCTCGAGTTCCACGGCAAGGACAAGGTGTACCTGCCGGTGGGCCGCATGCGGCTCATCTCGAAGTTCACCGGCGGTGATCCGGCGAAGGTGTCGCTCGATCGCCTCGGCACCAACGCCTTCGAGAAGCGCAAGGCCTTCGTCAAGGAGCAGCTCCTCAAGATGGCCGCCGAGCTGTTGCAGCTCTACGCCGAGCGCAAGGCGCACCCCGGTTTCGCGTACCACGCGCCGGATCGCTACTACCGGCAGTTCGAGGCCGACTTCGAGTTCGAGGAGACGCCCGATCAGCAGAAGGCGATCGACGATGTGATCGCCGACATGCAGAAGCGCGAGCCGATGGACCGGCTGGTCTGCGGCGACGTGGGCTACGGCAAGACCGAGGTCGCGATGCGCGCCATCTTCAAGGCGGTGATCGACCGCAAGCAGGTGGCGATGCTGGTGCCCACCACGCTGCTGGCGCACCAGCACTTCAACTCGATGCGGCGGCGCTTCGACGGCTACCCGATCACCGTCGACGTCATCTCGTCGATGAAGAAGACCAGCGAGGTGCGCGAGGCGCTGCAGAAGGCGCGCGAGGGCCGGGTCGACGTGCTGATCGGCACCCACAAGCTGCTCAACAGCGAGGTCGGCTTCAAGGACCTCGGGCTGCTGGTGATCGACGAAGAGCAGAAGTTCGGCGTGAAGCAGAAGGAGAACCTCAAGCGGCTCAAGACGACCGTCGACACGCTGACGCTCACCGCCACCCCCATTCCGCGCACGCTCAACATGGCGCTGTCGGGCATGCGCGATCTGTCGCTCATCACCACGCCGCCAGCCGATCGCCGCGCCATCCGCACCTTCGTCAACAAGTTCGACCCCGCGCAGATCAAGGAAGCCATCACCCGCGAGGTGCAGCGCGGCGGGCAGGTGTACTTCATTCACAACCGCGTGCAGTCGATCGCCTCGATGGAGAAGTTCCTCCGCGAGCTGGTGCCCACCGTGTCGCTGGTCGTCGCGCACGGGCAGATGGGCGAAGGTGAGCTCGAGAAGGCGATGCTCGAGTTCGTCGAGAAGCGGGCGCAGATCCTCCTCGCCACCAGCATCGTCGAGAGCGGCATCGACATCTCGTCGGCCAACACGATGATCGTCAACCGCGCCGACCAGTTCGGTCTCTCGCAGCTGTACCAACTGCGCGGGCGCGTCGGTCGATCGAAGGAGCGCGCCTACGCGTACCTGCTGGTGCCCCACGGCCGCACCATCACCAAAGACGCCGAGAAGCGGCTGGAGGTGCTGCAGGCCTTCACCGAGCTGGGCGCGGGCTTCAACATCGCCAGCCACGACCTCGAGATCCGCGGGGCGGGCAACCTGCTGGGCAAGGAGCAGTCGGGCAGCATCGAGGCGGTCGGCTTCGAGCTCTACGCGCAGCTGCTGGAAGACGCGATCGCCGAGGTGCGTGGCGAGCCCACCAAGGACGTCATCGAGCCCGATGTGAACCTGCCGGTGCCGGCCTTCCTGCCCGAGATGTACGTGCCCGACGTGCACCAGCGGCTGGTGCTCTACAAGCGATACAGCCAGGCGGCCTCGGCGGAGGAGCTCGAGGATCTGCGCAGCGAGTGTGTCGATCGGTTCGGCGACGCGCCGCCCGAGCTCGATGCGCTGCAGGAGGTGATGATGATCAAGATCGATCTCCGTCGCCTCGCGCTGCGGCAGCTCGACGGTGGGCCGGGCCGGCTGGTGGTGACGCTGGGCAATGAGCCGCGCCTCGACGCCGCGCGCCTCGCCACGCTCGTGCAGCGCTCGCGCGGGGTGTATCGCCTGACGCCCGACATGAAGCTGGTGGTGAAGCTCGATGGCGCGGTGAAGGGCACCGACTTCATCCCCGCTGCACGCAAGGTGATGCGCGATCTGCTCGCATGTGCGTCTTCAGCCTTCGCGTCATTGTGACGACACGTCAACGCGCCGACACGGGTCACGAAAAGAGGTCGCTTCCGAGTCGGGGGTGATGACTCCCTCACCGGTGAGTGGTCACCCCGAGCGGGCCAGCGCCAACCGCCCGTGAGCAGGCAGAAACGGCCGCGGCAAAGGCGTTGCACAGAAGGCAGGCATGCTGTTCGCCGCCGTCACCGCAGCCGTCCTCGCCTCTGCCCCGCCGCTCGTCACGACCGAAGGGGTGACGCTGGACGAGGCGGGCAAGGCGCCGTTCTCAGCCCCCTTCTTCGGCGTGCAGATCGACGCCGGCGCGCCTGACGGCATCGGCGCGTCGCTGGTGCTCACCCCGGGTCGCTTCTTCCGCGTGCAGCTCGGCGGGCTCACCAACGGCGTGGGCAGCGGAGTGCGTCTGGGTGTGATGTTGATGGCCTTCCCGTCGTTCGTTTTCCGGCCCTTCATCGGGCTCGACGGCGGGTACGTCTTCGGTGGCCTGGGCCAGTGGCTGCCGCAGTTGATTCAAGACACGTCGCTGCGCAGCGCGGTCACCGGCGTGAGCGTGGGCTTCGGCAACGCGCAGGTCGGGTTCGAGCTGGGCTCGAAGAACTTCGCGCTGACCCTCCGCGCGGGCATGTCCTACGTGGACGTCGGCCTGGCGAATCAGTCCATCTCCACCGGCGGCACGTCGTCGGTGTCCGTCAGCGGTCTCGCGCTTCGCGGCTTCATCCCTTCTGCCCGGTTGGGCTTCATCTTCTGCTTCGGCTGATCAGTTCCCCCAGCCTGCCGGGCACGTCTTCACCTCCCCTCCCCCCCGTGGTGGGGACGTGCCAGGGCAGGCGTTTCTCTTCCTCTCTCCCCAGGAGGGCTCTCCATGCTCCGCTCCGTCATCCTCTCGACCGGCTTCTTCGCGCTGTCTGCCTGCGGCAACTTCGACCCCTTCTTCGTCGAGGCGAAGGCCGCGGCCATCTGCCAGCACCTCCCCAACCAGCGCTTCCAGGTGCCCACCGATGTGCGCGAGCAGTTCGCGCTCTTGCCGCCCGAGATGCAGCAGGGCGTCGAGGTCTCCCGCGTCTTCGACTTCGACGTCTCGGCGCAGGTGCCGCCGGAGCTGCAGCAGATGGCCGACCTGAACTTCAAGCTCACCTCCATTCAGCTCACCGCGACGGCCGAGTCGGCGCACCTGGGGTTCGTGCAGGAAGCGCACGTCACCCTGCAACCCGCGGCGGCCAGCGGCCTCGCGCAGCGCCAGTTCGACTACGTGCGCGTGGAGCCCCAGCCCCGCGTGGTGTCGTGGAACGGCGAGGCCTTCGATCTCGCGGCGTACCTGCAGTCGGGCAACCTCCGGTACGTGGTGTCGCTGACCGGCACGCTGCCTGAGGGCGACGTGGTGGTCGACGTGGACGCGTGCGCGGAAGCGGCGCTGCGCCTCGACTACCTCTGAGTGGTGCTAGGTCCGCGGCATGGACCTGAAGCTGCGGGACAAAGTGGTGTTGATCACGGGCGGCACGCGAGGCATCGGCCACGCGGTCGCCCGTCGGTGCGCCGAAGAGGGCGCGCACGTCGGGGTCTGCGGCCGCACGAAGGAGACCCTCGACGCGGCGGTGGCCTCGCTCTCGGCGCTGGGCGTTCGGGTGCACGGTGAGCAGGTCGACGTGCTGGCCCCCGGCGGCGTGGAGCAGTTCGTGGCGAACGCGGCGAAGGCCCTGGGCCGCGTCGATGGCGTGGTGGCCAACGTGGGCGGCACCTTCGGAGGGAACTTCCTCGAGACGAGCCCGGAAGACTGGGTGAAGACGCTCGAGGTGAACCTGGTGCACGCCGCGCGGCTGATTCGCGCGAGCGCGCCGCTGCTCGAGCAGAGCGGTGGCGGGAGCGCGGTGATCATCGCGTCGATCTCCGGGTCGCGCCCGGGGCCGAGGCCGCAGTACGGCGCGTCGAAGGCAGCGGAGATCGCGCTGGCGGCGTCGCTGGGTCGAGAGCTCGCGAGCCTGAAGATTCGCGTCAACACCGTGAGCCCGGGCAGCATCCTCTTCGAGGGGGGCTCGTGGGCGAAGCGCAGCCGGGAGATGCCCGAGCGCATCGCCGAGTTCGTCAAGCGCGAGTTCCCCTGGGGGCGCATGGGCACGCTGGATGAGGTGGCCGACGTCGTCGCGTTCCTGCTGTCGCCGCGGGCGAGCTGGGTGAGCGGAACCGACGTGGTGGTCGATGGCGCGCAGAACACGCCGAGCGTCACGCTGCAGCCCGCCGGCTCGACGCGCTGACGAGTCTGCGTTGAGGTGACTCGGAGCGACGGTCGCTTTGGACGCGGCCCAGTCCGGCACCGCTGCGTCGTCCGGCTCGATCCCGTGCGTCGGCGCAACGGCTCGTCGCCTCGGTCGCGCATCGGCGCGGCGGTGCGTCGGTGTGTCGAGCGTCGAGTCGTCGACACGGACGACGCGGTGCCGTCGTGCGCGAAGCGCCCTTCGCGCGTGCCGAGGGTCAGAGGTCTGACTCGCCGAACTGCCGAGAGCCGTCAGCGCGCGCCGATCGACTTCTCCGCCTCACGAATCGACAGGCCTGAGAGCCTCGAGCGATGTGCCTCGACGAACGCGCGCACCTCACGCGGGAACGACTTCCCCGCCGCGCGGAGCGCCCAGCCGATCGCCTTGCGCAGAAAGAACTCCTTCTCGCCGACCGCCGGCAGAATGACCTCGAACAAGAGCGCCAGGTCGGTCTCTTCGCCCCGTAGCACCTGGGCGATGATCGCCGCGCGCCGCAGCCACACGTTCGACCCCCGCGACCACGCCCGCAGGCGCTTCTTCATCGCCGCGGGCTCGACCTCCAACAACCGCACGAAGCGATGGGTGGCGACCTCGTCGACGAGATCCCACCACGCGCCCTCGACGATCAGCCACTCGTAGAGTCCGAACGCCTCGACGGTCTGGAACGCCCGCGTCTGCTTCAGGTCGAGCAGCGTGAGGGCGGCGTAGCGCTCTTCACGGAAAGCCGCCCTTCCGTACAGCCCGCGCACGAAGCGTTCGAAGGCCGCGAACGAGTCGAAGGTGAGCTCCTTCGCGAGCGCCTTGCTCGTCCGTCGCGTCGCCGGCATCGGAGCCCCGAGGTACGGCAACGACGACTTCATGTACGCCTGCATCTGCGCCGCGCGCTGCGCATCCGCCAGCGGCGTCAGCGCATCTCTGAGCGCAGCGCGGAACGTCTCTTCGGGTCGCGGCGCCATCGCGTCAGAGCTGCAGCAGCTTCATCTTGTTCTTCGCGGCCTTCGCGATCTTGCCCTTCCCCTCCGCGAGGCCCTCGAGGATCTCGGCGCCGATGTTCTTCAGCTCGAACGTCGGCTTCTCCGCGAAGTGCACGCCCAGGTAGTAGCGCGCCTCGTCGGTGAGCTTCCTGTCCTTCGCCACCGCGTCGGCGATCTTGAAGCCCTCCTTGTGCAGCTTCTCCAACTCGGCCAGCGAGGGATCCCGCTGCCGCGCCCGGGGATGCGGGTCGAGGCTGGAGTGCGCAAGCTGGTTGACCACCAGCCCGAAGCGATCGTCGGCGGTAGCCACCATCGAGCGCCCCAGCAGCTGGCCGATCGCGTCGGCGCGCGCCGGGTCCTTCTTCGCCAGCGACTTCGCCTTCTCACGCAGCAGCTCGGCCCACGCCTCGCCGTCGGCCGCGCGCACCGGCTCGAGCTGCTTGCGAGCGATGGCGAGGTGTTTGGTGAGGTTCTTCGCGCCGGCCTCGAGGAGCCGCTTCACCTCCTTCTTCCGCAGCCCTGCCGCGAGCGGCGCGAGCACGTCAGCCAGCACCTGAGCCCCGGTCTCGTCTTCCGCATCGGCGAGCGCCTCGACCAGCAGCGCGTCACCTCCGGGGAGCTGCGCCAGCACCTTCGACGCCGCCTCCGCGCGGGCCCGCTCGCCGCTGCGCGCCACGGGGAGCAACGTCTTCGCCGCCAGCTTCCCCGCAGCGCCTTTCTCGCTGACCGCCAGCTCACCGAGGTGGTGAATGGCCCACAGCGCGACCTCGCCGACTTCCGAGGCGCACAGCTCGGCGAGTTCCTCGGAGAACCCGGCGCCGATCTTCAACACCGTGAGCGAATCGCGCGCCGCGCGCCCCACCAACGGGTCGGCGTCGATCAACATGTCCATCAGCTTGCGCAGCGCCTTCTTCGAGGGGCCCCGGGCGAGGGCGAAGCGCAGCGCGGTGGTCGCCTCCAGCCGCACCGCTGGCGGCTGCTTCGGGCCGAGGTACCCCAGCAGCAGGTCCTGCGTCTCGGCCAGCTCGAGGAACCCCAACACCTTGATCACCCCGCGCACCGCGAGCTCGTCGTCGGCGCTCTTCTTCTTCGCGAGGAACTTCTCGGCCTGGGTCTTCATCACCCGGCGATCGGCCTCGCTCATGGTGCGCACTTCCTGGCGGACCGAGAGCGCCACCTTGTTGATCGCGTCCCACGGCTGGCCGCGCAGCCCTTCCAGCGCCATCTCGAAGCTCTGACGCCCCCCCACCGCGGGCAGCAGCTGCGAGAGCACCGCGCGCACCTCCGGCGTGGCGTGCTCGAGACGCGCACGGATCTCCGGCAGTGCCTCCTCGCCCAGCTCCGCCACCGCGACGCGCGCCTTCGCCGAGAGTTCGCGCCCCCGGCCCAGCGCGTCGAGCAGCACCGGCAGCGCCTTGAGCGCCCGCATGCTGCCCAGCGCTTCGATCGCCGCTTCGGCGTAGGCCTCGACCGGGTCCTTCGCCATCTGCACCAGGCGCGAGACGACGTGCGCGTCCTTCACCTTGAGCTCGCCCAGCACCACCGCCGCGGCGATGCGCTTGCGGGGTGATTCGTCGTCCAACAGCTTCGCGATCCGCTCCAGCGCGTCCATGGCTGCTCCCGTCGAAGAAGTGCGCGCGACGCTATTCGGCGCACGTGGCGAGGTGAATCGCCACGATCGTTTGAGCTCAAAATCTGACACCATGCGCCACCATGAGAGCGCTCCTGGTGGTGGCGGTGCTGAGCAGTGGGTGTGTCACCCAGCAGACCTACGACGCCCTGAAGGGCGAGCGGGACGGCCTCGAGGCCACCCTCGAAGACAAGAACAAGGCGCTGGCCGAGCTCGAGGCGCGCCAGCAGCGCCTGACCCGCCAGCAGCAGGACCTCGAGGCCCGCCTCACCGCCGAGCAGGAGACGGTGAAGGAGCTCAACGCCCGCATCGATCGACTGCACGCCGACATGGCGGCGGTGACGAAGGACAAGAGCCGGCTCCAGGCGTCGGTCGAAGACATGACGCGTGCGCTCGCCGAGCTCGAGAAGCGCCGCGCCGAAGCCGAGAGCCGCATCGCCGAGTTCAAGAACCTGCTCTCGAGGTTCCGCGCGCTGATCGACGCCGGGAAGCTGAAGGTGAAGATCGTCGACGGCCGCATGGTGGTGGTGCTGGCGACCGACATCCTCTTCGGGTCGGGCTCGGCGAGCCTGTCCAGGGACGGCCACGGCGCGGTGGCGGAGGTCGGCCAGGTCTTGGCCTCGATTCCCCGCCGCAGCTTCCAGGTCGAAGGTCACACCGACAACGTGCCGATCGCCACCGCGCAGTACCCCAGCAACTGGGAGCTCGCCGCGGCGCGCGCGATCACCGTGCTCAAGGCGATGGTCGACGCGGGCCTGCCGGCCGATCGCATCTCCGCGGCGTCGTTCGGTGACACCCGCCCGGTGGCCGCCAACGACACGAAGGAGAGCAAGGCGCAGAACCGGCGCATCGAGATCATCATCGTGCCCGACCTCTCGCAGCTCCCCGGCTTCGAAGAGCTCAAGGCCCTCGACGCGAAGCAGTGACCGTCAGTGTTTGGGCTGGGGCCGACCCAGCCGCTCGAGGATCGCCCACAGGTCGAGCAGCGTGATCTCGTGCTTGGTGCCGCAGAACTGACACGACACCGCGGTGCTGCCCATGGTGTCGACGATGTGCTGCACCTCGTGCACGCCCATCGACTCGAGGGTGTTCAGCGCGCGCTCCTTGCTGCACGTACAGACGAAGCGCACCGGCGTCTCGATGAGCACCGGCACGCCGGGGAAGAGCGCCGCCATCAGCGCTCTCGCGTCGAGGTCGGGCAGCGCCTCCACCGCGTCGTGGAGCTTCGTCTCGAGGTCGGCCCCCAGCCGCGCGAGCGCCTGCACGTCGCCCTCGGGCAACGACTGGATCAGCACGCCCGCCACCTTGCCCAGCGGCTCGTCACCGACACGCTGAACCGAGAGCGCCACGCGGGTCGCCACCTGGTCGGACGTCTTGAAGTAGTGGTTGAGATCGTCGGCGAAGTGCATCGACACCAGCTCGGTGGACGAGCGGTAGTACTCGCCGCCCACGTCGCGGAGCACCGAGAGGAAGCCGGTGTTGCCCAGCGCCGCGCGCCACTGAAAGACGCCTGACGCCAGCTCGAGCGCGACGTCGGGGTTCTTCACGTACCCGCGGATGTCGCCGTTGGCCGCCGCGTCGACGAAGAAGCCGCGGAAGGGGCCGTCACACTCGAGCTGGAGGTTGATGCGCGTCTCGCCCTTCTGCAGCGACGCCATCAGCGCGCCGCCCACCAGCCCCTGCGCGAAGATCGACGCCGACGCCGACTGCATGCGGTGCCGCCGGCGGGCCTCACGTGCCACGTCGGTGACGACGACGACGGAGACCTTCAGGCTGCTCTGCTCGAGGATCGCGCGAACGACTGCATCTGCCATGGGGAACATCTCCTGAAAAGACGAAGGGGGCGATGACCACGCGGCCATCGCCCCCCGAATGCTCAGCGACTCAGCCGATCAGTTGCAGAGGCCGGTCATGGGGTTGCACATCTTGTTGGTGCCACAGGTGACGCCCGAGTTCGTGCACTTGGGCGTACAGGTCGCGAAGCGGTTGGTGCCTTCGCAGGCGTAACCGTCACGGCAGGTGCCGACGACGCCGCCGTCACCCAGCGGGCCGCAGCCGCGCTCGCAGAACCAACGGATGACCGGGCCGCGGCTGTCGTCGCCCGCGTACGCCGGGCTGCACACGCCGCCGGTGCCACACCACACGTCGTTCGAGAGCGAGCCGGTGCACTCGGCCGTGCAGGCGCCACCGACGAAGCCAGCGTCGCGGCTCTCGGCGATGCAGGCACCGCCCGCGGGGGGGTTGCAGGCCGCCGTGTCGGCACAGGGAGCGCCGGCCTCACCGGGGAAGCCCGGGCCCGCGTCCACCACGTTGAGGGTCAGACCGCCGTCAGGCAGGGTCGCGAGGAGGCCCATGGGCATGCAGAGGTTGCCGCCCTGCGCGCCGGCGCCCGGGAGGCAGAAGTAGTCGGAGCGGCAGTCGTTGTCGTTCGTGCAGGTCTTGAAGCACGAGTTGTCGCCTTCGCCGAGGTCGCCGAGGAAGTACGAGCACTGCGACTTGGGCAGGCCGCAGCTCGAGGTGGTCTGCGTCTCCTCGAAGCCACAGCGCTTGGTGCAGTAACCACCGACGTACGCGGCGCCGACGCCGTTGGCGGCGGTGACGTCGAGCGCGTTCTTCTTGCAGAAGGCCTTGAAGTTATACATGCGGTCTTCGGCCGTGAGCGGCACGCCGACGCAGTCCGCGTCGGTGTTGCAGGCGTCGCCGATGCCGGCGCCCGCGTCAGGCGCCGCGCAGGCGCCCGCGACACACAGCTGACCCGAGCTGCAGGCCACGCACGCCACGCCACCGATGCCGCAGTTGCTCACGTTGGTGCTGCTGTTCTGCGAGGGGACGCAGGTGCCGCTGGGGAGCTTGCAGCCGTCGCAGGTCGTGCCACCGCCACCGCCGGTGCCCGTGCCGCCACCCGTGCCGCCCGCGGTGCAGGTCGAGGTCGCCGGGTTGCAGGTCGACGCAGTCGCCGAGCAGTCGATGCAGGCATTGCCCGACGCGCCGCAGGTGGTGTTGTTGTTGTTCGAGGGCTTCTTGACGCAGGTGTTCTTCACCGAGTCGCAGCAGCCATCACAGTTCTGGGGACCACACTTGGCAGGGCTGCACGAGGGGGCGAAGGCGACGACGAAGCCAACAACGGCTCCGAGCGTGAGGGCTCTGATCTTCATCGGGGGTGAACTCCTACTGCGGTGGTTTCAGCGCAGACCGGGCTCGGCGCTGGTGTCGTGAAAGGTGATGCGGTGGAAGCCGGCGCTCAAAACAGAAAGCCGGCCGCTTCGTCAAGTGCTGATCCGAAGCGCCGGCCTCGCTTCTGCGTGCTCGGGGCAACCTACCCGAGCTCAGAACGGAATGTCATCTGCGGGCGGGGGACCGCCCATGTCGTCCGGGGGAGCGCCGCCGCCGTTGCCCTGATCAGAAGGACCACGAGACCCGCCGCCGCCGTAGCCGCCACCGCCCTCACCGCCGCGCGCGCCGCCTCCGCCACCGCCGAGGAACTGCACGGTGTTGGCGACCACCTCAGTGGTGTAGTTCTTCTTCCCTTCCTTGTCGGTCCACTCGCGAGTCTGGAGCCGGCCTTCCACGTAGCACTGGCGGCCCTTCTTCAAGTACTCGCCGCACAGCTCCGCGAGCTTTCCCCAGACGACGATGCGGTGCCACTCGGTGCGTTCCTGCTTCTGACCGCTGGTCTTGTCATTCCACGACTCGCTGGTGGCGATGCGGAAGTTGGCGACCGCCTGCCCGCTGGGGGTGAACCGAACCTCAGGGTCTGCGCCGAGGTTGCCGATGAGAATGACCTTGTTGATGCCGCCTGCCATGTCGTCGTCCTTTCGAGGACCGACCCGTTGCGGGTCAGTTGCTGTGGAGCGACGGCCATAGCACGAGGGTCCGACAAGTGTGAACGCGTGGTGTCGTTTCGCGCCCTTGGCTGATCAGCTGATCACCCGCCAGGGGCCGCGCCGGTGCTGCCGCTGGTCGGCGCGCCGGTCGCGCCCGCCGGGGGCACGGTCACCACGGGCGTCGCCGACGGCGCGCGCGCTTCGGCGATCTTCATCGAGAGCGTCGCCTCGAGGCCCCGCGCGAAGGTCACCATCGACGGATCCGCGGCGCCCTGCTGCTGCCGGAGCACGGCCCACAGCGGAGCCTCGGGCTGCGCGGCCTTCACCAGGCCCCGCACCAGGCTGTCGACGATCGGCGCGCGGTCGCTCTCAGGCACGGACTTGAGCGCGAGCAGCAGTTCCTGCGGCGCGTCGGTGGCGACAACCGCGAGCTGTTCCGACAGCCACGCCGACGAGCGCTCATCGGCGGCGTCGACCTTCACGAAGTCGAACAGCCTCGCCGCGGCGTCGACGTTGCCGGCCGACGCGAGCTCGACGAGCGACGGCAGCACCGGGAGATCGAAGCCCGCCTCGAGCGAAGCCTTCTTGATGCGACCGTACACGTCCTCCGACGCCAGCGCGCTGTCGAGCAGCACGCGCACGCTGGCGCCCTCGCGCGGATCCGACTGGTAGAGCGCGTCGGCGATGATCGCCCGGACCGCGGGGTCCTTCTCGCTGCGCCACGCGGTGCGCAGCAGCGCGACGTTGCGCCGTTCACCCTTCTGCGCGAGGCCGACGTAGGTCTGGAGCCGCGCCTTGAGTTCCTCGAAGGGCCCCACCACCGTCGGAGGCGTCATCGCCGCGATCGCCGCCGAGGGACCGGCCGACGAGCCCGACGCGGCCACCGCCGCCCCCAGCGCGTCGATGTTCGGCACCACCGTTCCCGCGCGCCCGGGGAAGTCGTTGACCATGATCGAGAACACGAAGCGCTCGCCGCCCACCGACTGCACGTAGCCCGACAGCGCCGACACCGTCTCGAGCGTGCCGGTCTTCGCGCGCAGCCGCCCCACCGCGTCGCTGCCCTCGAAGCGGTACTTGAGGGTGCCGTCTTTGCCCGCGATGCCGACCGACGAGAGGTACTCCGGCATCACCTGGAAGCGGTCCATCATGTAGGCCAGCAGCTTGTTGGTCTGGGCGGCCGAGAAGCGGTTGGCGTCGTTGAGCCCCGAGCCGTTCTTCATCACGTAACTGCCGCGCGCGATGCCCACCTCGCGCTCGAGGAAGTCTTCCACCACGTCGATGCCCCTGGGGTGGCTGCCGGGCACGCCACGCCCCTCGGCGCCGAGGGTCTTGATCAGCTGCTCGGCGACGAAGTTCGACGAGTGCTTGTTGAGCTTCTTGAGCACGATGTCGAGGGTGTCGCTCTGCGCCTGGTGGAGCATCTTCTGACCGAACGGCACGGTGCCGTTGCGCAGCCGCCCCTTCACCTTCACCCCGCGCTGCACGAGCAACGCCTTGACCGTGAAGCCGAAGTAGAGCGCCGGCTGGTCGATCTTCTTCCACACCGACCAGGTGCCTTTGTCGACCGGCACCACGCCCCTGGCTTCGATCTTCTGGCGCACGCGATCCTTGTCGACCGCCGAGCTGACGGTGAAGCGCCGCTGCGTCTTGGTGCCGGTGGACACGTCGCCGTCGATCACGAAGTAGTCGGACGGAGGCTCGACCTCGATGGTGGCCTTGCCGCCGGCCTGCTCTGCAGGGCGGAGGTAGACGCCCACGGTGTTCCAGTTGAGCGACAGCGCCCCGGTCGGCGCGAGGTACGCCTTGTCGCCGTATTCCTGATCGAAGCCCGGAGGTGAGCGCTCGGCGTCGAACCACGAGTCGTCGACCACCACGTCCTGCACTTCCTTCAGGCCGGCGTGCACCAGCTCGCTGACGATGCCGTACAGCCGCTCGGTGGTGATGGTCGGGTCACCGCGCCCGCGGATGTAGAGCGTCTTCGCCTTGCCGTCCTTGAAGTCGGGGTCGACGAGGAACTCGGTCTCGAAGCGGTACTCGGGCCCCAGCCGCGCCAGCGCCGCCGCCGCGGTGTAGAGCTTCACGTTCGACGCGGGGTTGAGCAGCTCGTCGGGGTCTCGCGAGAACACCACCGAGCCGTCGTCGAGGCTGCGCACCTGCACCGTCACGCGCGCGTTCTTGAGGGTGCTCTTCTCGAGCACGGACTCCATGGCCTTCCGCAGGGCGTCGCGATCTTGAGCGCGAGGCGGCGCGGCGAGCGCCATCGAGGAAACGAGGCCGCAGAGAAGTGCGAGTTGGCTGGAACGCATCGGGATGGGTGGAGTTAACTTCGTTTCTGCGTCGGCGCGAAACTCTGGCGCCACATTTGGGGAGGGACCTGCACATGGCGAAGAACATCTCGGTGTCCGACATCATCCCAGCTCGACCGGAGCGCGTGTATTCCGCGTGGTTGAGCGCCGACGAGCACGGGAAGATGACCGGCAGCACCGCGACCGACGAGGGCGATGGCCGCTTCACCGCGTGGGACGGTTACATCTCGGGTCGCACCGTGTCTGCCGTGCCGCACTCGAAGATCGTTCAGGCCTGGCGGACGACCGAGTTCCCCGACGGCGATCCCGACTCGCTGCTGACCATCACCTTCGAGCCCAGCGGCGACGGCACGAAGCTGACCTTCGACCACCAGAACCTCCCGGCAGGCCAGGCCGAGTCGTACGCGAAGGGCTGGGAGGAGCACTACTTCACGCCGATGAAGGCCTTCTTCGGCTCGCCAGCCGAGAAGGTGCGGGCGGTCGGCGAGAAGCTCGGCGAGGCGCTCGAAGAAGCGGGGCACCAGGTCGAAGCCGCCGCCGGTGACGCGCTGAAGGCGGTCGATCGCGCGCGCGTGCGGGCCCGCAAGCAGGCGGTGAAGACGGTGCAGGCGGTGAAGAAGGCCCAGAAGAAGGCGCGCGCGCGGCTCCAGGCCGTCGGCAAGCAGGTGAAGGCGTTCGTCTCGGGAAAGAAGAAGGCCGCCCCGAAGAAGAAGAAGGTCGCGGCGGTGAAGGCGAAGCGGAAGCCGGCGGCGAAGAAGAAGCCGCGCTGATCAGCCCCCGCGCTTGCGTTTCTCCTGGGCGGCCCTGCCCTTCTTGATGAAGAGCGGGCCGAGTTTGATCACCGCCGCCGGCAGGAAGGTCGCCAGGCGGGCCACCGCGCCCCGCGAAAAGGGCAGCGTCAGCTCGAGCGGCGCGTTCGGCAGCACCTCGTCGAGGAGCGCCCGCTCGATGTCGTCCACGGTCAGCGCGCGCGGCCCCGAGAAGGTCATCGCCGCCTGCTCGTAGTCGACCTGCAGGTCGAGCATCGGCGTCTGCACCGCGTCGGGCATCAGCAGCGTCACCTTCACGCCGTGGGGCAGGAGTTCCTGCGCGGCGGCCAGGGTGAAGCCACGCACCGCGAACTTGCTCGCCGAGTACAGCCCCAGGCCCGGCACCGGCGCGAGCGAGGCCAACGAGCCGATGTTGATCACATGGCCCTTCTTTTGCGCGACGAAGTGGCGGCCCACGACGGTGACCCCGTGGATCACGCCCTTCACGTTGATGTCGAGGTGGCGGTCGATCTCCCCGGCGTCGATCTCCCAGGACCAACCCGGCTTCAGGTAGCCCGCGATGTTCAGCAGCACGTCGAGGCGGCCGAAGGTCTTCAGCGTGGCCTCGAGCGCCGCGTGCCACTGCGCGGGGTCGCGCACGTCGAGCCGCCGCCGCTGCACGCGCGCCGCGTCCCACCCGTCGAGCCGGGCGGCGTCGTCGAGGCCGGCCTCGTTGACGTCGGTGGCCATCACCTGGTGACCCAGCGACGAGAGGGCGCGGGTGAGGTGCCGACCGATGCCGCTCGCACAGCCGGTGAGGAGGAAGACGTCGCTCATGGGTGAGCGTTGTACGTGCACGGCCGCGCGATTTCGAAACGAACGTTTCGAGCGGCGTCACACGACGGAGCCCGCGGCTTCCTGCTAGATGCCGCGCATGGTTCGTCGCTCCTGGGTCTTCGCGTGGTGCTGCGCGGCGCTGTGGGCGTGCAGCGCGCCCACCGGCTGTGCGTGTGGCGGCTTCACCCCCATGCCGCAGGGCACCTACAGCGGCACGAAGTTGAACAGCGCAGGCTCGGCCCGCATGTCGGCGCAGGGCTTCTCGGCGCTCAACGCCCAGTCGTCGACCATCCTCGACTTCTTCGCGCCCGGCGGGCAGCTCACCGTGCCGGTCCCGTGCAGCATCGAACAGGCGTCGATCGCCGGGTTCCCGGTGGTGCAGCTCGCCGTCGCCGATACCGGCGATCTCTACTGCACGGCCGAGAGCTGCGGCCGAATGGACGGGACCTGCGACACGCGCGACGTCGGCCACACCGTCACCTTGAACTTCACCGGCCTCACCTTCGCGCCCAAGTCGCCCGACGTGCTGGAGGCGAAGGTGACCGCGACGGTGCAGACGGGCCGGCTGCCCATCTCGACGCGCGGCCAGTCGAGCTCGGCGCTATGCCTGTTCTCGGGCCGCGCGAAGTTCACCGTCGATCTCGACACCGCCCGCGCGGCGCCGTCGTCGACCGACCTCGCCATCGACATCAAGTTCGCCATCGACACCAAGTGGGACCAGCTGCTCTCGCTCGAGGTGGCGAACATCGGCAACGCCCAGGCCTGTTCGGGCAGCACCGCGCCGCCCAACTGCATCGATCCCAACGACATGGAGATCCTCAACGAGGGCTGCAGCGCGCTGAACATCGCCAGCCTCGCGTCGGTGAAGTCGCTGCTCATCAACCAGCTCACCAACTCGCTCAAGACGCAGATCACCAAGGCGCTGTCGGAGGCGAACTGCGCGTCGTGCGGCCCGATGGGCGAGTGCCCGCAGATCGGCACCACCGCCGCGTCGTCGTGTGAGGTCGATGCCGGGGTGTGCCGTGACACGGTGACCGGCAAGTGCGTGCCCTCGTTGTTCGGCGTGGAAGGGCGACTGGAGGTCGGGCAGGCGCTCGCCGCGTTCGGGCCGCCGCCGGGCTCGGCGATCGAGCTGTCGCTCGGCGCGGGCGGCAACGCGGAAGCGAACCCCGCCGGGCTCACGGTCGGCCTGCGCGGAGGCGCGAAGGAGCTCGCGGTCGCCACCTGCGTCGCGCCGGTCACCCGCCCCACCCCGATGATGCTGCCGCTGCCCGACTTCGATCTCGACGCGCCGGGGGCCTACGACATCGGGCTGTCGATCTCCGGGCAGATGATCGGCGAGATGCTCTTCCGCGCGCAGCAGTCGGGCGCGCTGTGCCTCGAGCTGGGTACCGAGAACGTGAGCGCGCTGGAGTCGGGCCTGCTGGCGACGCTGCTCCCCTCGCTCGGGCTGCTGACCGAGGGGAAGAACGTGCCCCTGCGGGTGGTGATTCGCCCGGTGAACCCGCCGACCGCGATCGTCGGAGCCGGCACCGTCGACGCGATGGGCCAGCCGGTGGATCCGCTGGTGCGCCTCAACTGGCCGGGCGTCGAGCTCGACGTCTACGCCCAGCTCGATGATCGCCTCGCGCGGCTGTTCACCGTGGCGGCCGATCTCTCGCTGCCGCTGGGCGTGTCCCTCGACGGGTGCTCGGGCGTGACGCCGGTGATCGGTGACCTGATGGGCGCGGTGACCAACGTACAGGTGAAGAACTCCGAGATGCTCGCGGAGCAGACCACCGTGCTGCAGAACCTCGTGCCGTCGCTGCTCACCCTCGCCGAGCCCGCGCTCGCGGGCGGGCTGTCGTCGTTCACCATTCCCGACTTCAACGGCTTTCAGCTGAAGATGGTCGGCGCGCGCGGCATCGGCCGGGTCAGCGGCTCGACGACGTACAACCACGTCGGGCTCTACGCGCAGCTCCTGTCGGGCGGGCAGATGTGCAAGCGCGCCGGCAAGCGGGCGTCGGCCGAGCTGGTGCGCTCCGCGGTGAAGTCGAAGAGCTCGGCCTCGCTCGAGGCACAGGTGGGCCGCCGCTACGCGTGGCGCGTCGATGGCGGGTTCTGGTCCGACTGGCAGGCGCCGAACGCGCTGGGCCGGCTCGAGCTCCACCACCCGCGCCTGCTGCTGGGCGGCGAGCACCTGATCGAAGTGCGCACCGAGAGCGGCGAGCGCCAGACGGTGGTCGTGCGCTGAAGGTCAGCGCAGCGCCGCGATCGCCGCCCGGTAGTCCGCCGCCTTGAACACCGCGTTGCCCGCGACCAGCACGTTGGCGCCGGCGGCGACGACCTGCTTCGAGGTGGTGGGGTTGATGCCGCCGTCGACTTCGATGTCCACCGACAGCCCACGCGCGTCGAGCATCGAGCGCAGCCGGCGCACCTTGTCCACCGTCGCCGGGATGAAGGCCTGGCCACCGAAGCCGGGGTTGACCGACATCAACAACACCTGGCTCACCTCACCGAGCACCTCTTCGATGGCCGACAGCGGGGTCGAGGGGTTGAGCACCACCGACGGCTTCGCCCCCGCGGCGCGGATCTGCTGCAGCGTACGGTGGAGATGCGGGCAGGTCTCCTGGTGCACGGTGATGAGGCTCGCGCCGGCCTTCGCGAAGTCGTCGATGTACTTCTCGGGTTCGACGATCATCAGGTGCACGTCGAGCGGGAGCGTGGTGGCGCGCTTGACCGCCTCGACCACCAGCGGGCCGATGGTGAGGTTCGGCACGAAGCGACCGTCCATCACGTCGACGTGCACGTAGTCGGCGCCGGCCGCTTCGATGGCCTTCACCTCTTCAGCCAGCCGACCGAAGTCAGCCGAGAGGATCGAGGGAGCGATCTTCACGCGGTTCGTCATGGCGCGGTGGTAGCCGAGCCGCGCGCGGGGTGCACGCCTTCTCACCGTGGTTGCTCACCTCGCAGGTTTGGGAGGAACATCGAGGCCTCGTGGCCACCGACCTGGAAGAGAAGACGTCGCCCTCGATGTCCCCGCTGAAGCAGGCGCTGCGCCGCGCCGACAAGCTCCAGGCCATTCTCGAGGTCGCGAAGGTGATGGCGGCCGCGCACAGCCTCGACGAGCTGCTGCCGTTGATCCTCCGCGAGGCGGCGCGGGTGGTCGAGGCCGATCGCTGCTCGCTCTTCATTCTCGACCGGCAGCGCAACGAGCTGTGGAGCCGCGTCGCCCAGGGCGCCAAGCAGGAGATCCGCGTGCCGCTCGGCCAGGGCATCGCCGGCTCGGTGGCGCAGACCGGCGAGGTGGTGAACCTGCTCGACGCCTACGAAGACCCCCGCTTCCAGCGCGACTGGGACATCAAGACCAACTACCGCACCAAGAGCGTGCTCTGCGTGCCGATGCGCGACACGCACGGCGAGGTGACCGGCGTCATCCAGGCGCTCAACGCGGTCGACGGCGCGTTCGACGAAGAAGACGTCGAGCTGCTGATCGCGCTCGGCGGGCAGGCCGCGCAGGCGATCGAGAACGCCATGCTGCACGAGGAGATCAGCCGGCTCTTCGAGGGCTTCGTGCAGGCCTCGGTGATGGCCATCGAGTCGCGAGACCCGACCACCGCCGGTCACTCCGGGCGCGTGGCGTCGCTGACCGTCACGCTGGCCGAGGCCTCCGAGCTGGCGCCCTCGGGCCCGTACCGCGACCTGCGCTTCACCACCGAGCAGATCCAGGAGATCCGCTACGCGTCGCTGCTCCACGACTTCGGGAAGATCGGCGTGCGCGAGCCGGTGCTGGTGAAGGCCGAGAAGCTGTACCCGCACGAGCTGGAGGTGCTCAAGCAGCGCTTCGAGCTGGCGCGCAAAGACCGGCAGCTGGCCTCGATGGGGCGCCGCCTGGACGCGGTGAAGATTCGGGGCGAGCGCGCCATCGACGAGATCGACGCCGAAGAGAACGAGCGGCTGGCGCGCGAACTCAAGGAGGTCGACGAGGCGCTCGACTTCATCCTCCAGTGCAACCGCCCCACCGTGCTCGCGCAGGGCGGCTTCGAGCGGCTCACCGGCCTGAGCGCGTTGTCGTTCAACGACTCACGCGAGCGCCCGCAGATGCTGCTGACGCCCAACGAGGTGCAGGTGCTCTCGATTCCCCGCGGGTCGCTCTCGCCCACCGAGCGCCGGGAGATCGAGTCGCACGTCACGCACACCTTCCGCTTCCTCTCGCAGATCCCGTGGACGCGCACGCTCAAGCGCGTGCCGGAGATCGCCTACGCACACCACGAGAAGCTCGACGGCAAGGGCTACCCGCGCGCGGTGCCGGGAGAGCAGATCCCCGTGCAGGCGAAGATGATGGCCATCTCGGACATCTACGACGCGCTGACCGCCAGCGACCGGCCGTACAAGAAGGCGGTGCCCCACGAGCTGGCCCTCGACATCCTCCGCAAGGAGTCCGAGAGCGGGCAGCTCGATCGCGACCTGTTCAGGATCTTCGTCGAAGCCGACGTGCCGAAGAAGGCGCTCAAGCCCCGCTGAGCGCCCCGGCGACGACCTCACATCTCGATGGTGTGGAGCCGCAGTGAGTTGATGCGGCCGGCCTGCCCGACGGGCGCGCCGAAGACGATCACCACCCGCTCGCCGCGCTTCGCCAGCCCGCGCGCGAGCAGCTCTTCTTCCACGCGCTTGACCATCTCTTCGGTCTCCTGCACGGGCTCGAGCACGCGCGGCATCACGCCCCACAGCAGCGCGAGGCGCCGGCGCACTTCCTGGTTCGGCGAGAAGGCGATGATCGGCACCTGCGGCCGGTAGCGCGAGATGAGGCGCGCGGTGGTGCCGGTGAGCGTGAAGGCGACGATGAGCGACGCGCCCGACTCACGCGCCGCGCGGCAGGCGATGCCGCAGGTGACGTCGGGGAAGTCGGCCGGGCTCTTGACGGGCTCGCCGGTGCCGATGCGTGGGAACGACTGGCGCATCGCCGACTCGGCGGCCTCGACGATGCGGCTCATCATCTCGACCGACTCGATGGGGTAGCGCCCCGAGGCCGACTCGCCCGAGAGCATCACCGCGTCGGTGTTGTCGAAGATGGCGTTGGCCACGTCGCTCGCCTCGGCGCGCGTCGGGCGCGGGTGCTCGATCATCGAGTTGAGCATCTGGGTGGCGACGATCACCGGCATGCCGCGCTGGTTGGCGCGCCGAATGATGTCCTTCTGAATCGCCGGCACCTCTTCGGGGGGAATCTCGACGCCGAGATCGCCGCGCGCGACCATCACGCCGTCGGTCTTGTCGAGGATCGCGTCGAGCCGCGCGATGGCCTCGGGCTTCTCGAGCTTGGCGATGATCGGCACCACGCGCCCGGCTTCCATCATCGCGTCGCGGCACATCTGAATGTCTTCGGGCGTGCGCACGAAGCTCAGCGCCACCATGTCGACGCCGTTCTTGAGGCCGAAGACGAGGTCTTCCTTGTCCTTCGCGGTCAGCGCGTCGGCGCGCAGCGCCACCCCGGGGAGGTTGATGCCCTTGTTGTTCTTGAGCGTGCCGCCGTGAATGATCTCGGTGCGGATCAGGCTCTTCTTGTCGGTGGCGAGCACCCGCAGCTCGAGCAGGCCGTCGTCGACGAGGATGCGGTCGCCCACGTTCACGTCTTCGGCGAGGTGCGGGTAGGTGGTGGAGACGAGTTCCTGCGTGCCGAGCACGGTCTCGTCGGTGGTGATCGACAGCTCCTTGCCTTCCACCAGCTCGACGGCGCCGGTCTGGAGCTTGCCGGTGCGGATCTTCGGGCCCTGGAGGTCGCCCAGGATGCCGACGGCCTTGCGCACCTTGAGCTGCGCCGCGCGGAGGCGCTCGATGGTCGCGAGGTGATCGGCGTGGCTCCCGTGGCTGAAGTTGAGGCGGGCGACGTCCATGCCTGCGTTGATCAACTTCTCCAGCATCTCCTGTGAAGCGGTGGCCGGGCCCAGCGTGCAAACGATCTTCGCGCGTCTCATAGGCGCGGGGTTATACGGACCGCTGTGTTGCTCTTCCAGAAGCGCTTTCACGCCGGCATCGTCGATGGCGCAGTGCGTCTCACCTTCCGCCTGTGGGACAGGCCGCACGTGAAGGCCGGCGGCCGTTACCGCGTGCACCCCATCGGGGTGGTCGAGGTCGAGCAGGTCGAGCACGTCACCATCGCCGACGTCACCGACGACGACGCGAAGGCTGGCGGCTTCGCCTCGCGCGACGAGCTGCTGGCGTACATGGCGCCGGTGGCGAAGAGCCCGCTGACGCCGAAGACGAAGGTCTTTCGCGTGCGGTTCCACCACGGCGGCGACGGAGATCGGGTGCCCCTCGCGCTCGAGACCGAGCTCACCGCGGCCGACGTCGCCGACCTCGAGAAGCGGCTCGCGCGCATGGACGAGGGCGGCCCGTGGACGCGCGAGGTGATGAAGCTGATCGTCAAGCACCCGAAGGTGGCGGCCTCGAAGCTCGCCGCGAAGGTGGGTCGCGAGACGGAGCCGTTCAAGATCGACGTGCGCAAGCTCAAGAAGCTCGGCCTCACGCAGAGCTTCGAGGTCGGCTACGAGCTCAGCCCGCGGGGCGTGCGCTTCCTCGAGCTGTCGAAGCGCCGCAAGGGCTGATCAGCGGCGCAGCAGTTCCTGCAGGTGCTGGCGTTCCCACGTCATCGCGGCGGCGTACTTGGGGAAGGTGCGCTCGCGCTCGCGGAAGGCCCGCGGGTGGTGCACGTGCCGACCGGTGTCGCGCGCGGAGGGGAAGAGCTGGTGCAGCATCTCGTGGAAGACGATGAACTCCACGAAGAAGCGCGGCACGTCGGGGCGATCGAGCGCGGGGTGAATGCGGATCTCGCGCGCCTTGTGATCGTAGACCCCGAGGCGGATCGACTTGCGGCGCCGCTTGCCGGTGTGCCGCCCCCAGCCGATGCGCGCCTCGATCTTCCCATCGAAGTGCGCGGCGTTGAGCTCGGACAGCAACGCCTCGAGATCAAAGCACTTGCCCACCGGCTCGAGCGGGGTCGGCTTGCGCGGGTAGGCGCGAATCAGCTCCTGCTGCCGCGAAATGTAGTCGTCGAGGGCGGCGCCGGCGGTCTGCTTGCCCTGCCCCGCATACTCGGCGATCGACCGCACCACCTCAGGCGGTGCGTCGAGGAACATGTGGTGCGCGCGGATCTTCAGCAGCGGCGGCTGGCGCCGGAAGCTGATCATCGTCGAGCGGTTGTCGTGCACCGTCAGCAGCACCTTGAGGTCGGGCCCCAGCAACGCGGCGATCTGCGTGGCGAGCGCGCGGGCCCGCGACAACGTCTCCTGCCGGCTGGGCAACGCCAACGCGGGGCGCGGCTCGGCGGCGGTGGGCTGCGGGCTGGGCGTCGCGACGTAGGGCTCGGTGGTGCGCGGCGCTTCGACCGGCGCGGGCACGGACGCCGGCGCTGGCGCGGGGCGGGGCCGGCCGAAGAGATCGAGCTGACGGGGAGCGAGCTGCACCGTGGGTGGGGTTGTACCGAAAGTGATCGCCGCTGAAAACGACAGGCGCCCGGCCCCCTTGAAGGAACCGAGCGCCCGGGTCACTGCGTCAACGGCCAGCCACTACCCGCTGCGGCCGAAGATGTCGTACAGACCTCGCATCATCTCGAGGGTGCGGGTGGCCTGGCGAACGTCGGTCTCCCACTGCGCCGCCGTCTTGCCGTCGACCGGCTGACCCGACGAGACCGCTGCGTCCCACTTCACCTTCAGGGCCGCGGCGCGCTCCACCATCGCCGCACCGGCCGGCGGGTTGGTGACGCCGGTCTTCTTCATCGCCGCGTACACGTAGCCGCCGCCGAACGGGTCTTCGAAGGTGACGACCGAGAAGCCGGCCGCCGGTTCGAGGTTGTCCGTCGAGCCCAGGCGGAAGACCTGGTTGAAGTTGGCGAACTCCATGTTCCCGTTGGTCGTGAAGTACGCCATCGAGAGGAACTGCGCGTAGAAGCGTGCGGTCCACGTGGAGACCGGGGCCACCTTCGACATCACCATCGGCTGACCGCTGCCGTCGACCGGGATGGCCGGCGCGAGCGGGTAGACGAAGCCGGGCACGAAGTCCTGCGCGCGGATGAAGGACGGCTGCATCACGATCGCCGTGCCGTCAGCCTGCTTGGCAAGCTGGGGCGCGTAGTACGAGGTGTTCTCCGTCCAGTAGTTGTTGAAGAGCGGCGCCATCTCGAGATTGAACGTCGTGTAGTACGGCAGCGAGTAGCGCAGTGCATCGGAGCCACGGTCGACGCCGAGGAAGTTCGTCTCGCTGGTCGAGAGAGCGATGAGCGACGCGTAGACGTCCCAGAAGTGGCCGGCCTCGTTCACGCGGTTGAAATTGTCGTAACCGAACGTGTCGTAGACGGTGAACATGCTGCGGCCGGGGCCGCGGGGCACGTAGACGATGTCGGAGTAGCCACCGTTCTGCGGCTTGGCGAGCTCGATCTTCAGCGCCGCTTCGGCCGCCGTCTCGAGGCGACGGTTCTGCGGGTCACCGGTGGGCACGTACTCCCACGAGCCGTCGGTCTTCTTGCCGTGGTAGCCGGCGCTCGGCACGGCGAGCTGCTGCATCAGCAGGTTCGTCGAGTCGACCACCGCCATCGTCCAGTAGTTCTGCCAGATGGGGTCGCCGAGGCCGTAGAACTTGTCCATCTCCTCGGGGGTCAGCTGGTAGTACTTGGCGAGGTAGAAGATGTTGAAGAGCCACTGCTGGTAGACGTTGGGGATGTTCCCGAGGAAGCGGCCGAACTTGCCCGAGGCCACCGCCGACGGCGAGTAGGACAGGCGGTCGCGGCGGAAGTTCGAGAACACGTACGACTGGTTGAAGCGCTCCATCCACTTCGTGGTCATCTCGAAGACGTCGGCGCCCTGGTCGTTGCGGTTGCACAGCAGGTTCGCGCCGACTTCGTAGTCGGAGCAGAACATGTAGGGCACCTCGACGGGGATGTTGCGACCGCCGGCCGCGTTGACGATGTCACGCGCGCGGACGAAGTCGTTGTCCTGCAGACCCTGCTGCGAGAGGTTGAAGGTCTTCAGCTCCTGCTCGATGCGATCGTAGTGGAGCTTCATCTCGCTCCACTTGCGGAACGAGCGGTTCTTCATGCGCGAGATGCCCTGATCGAGCATCGCTTCGAAGGACGGCTGCTGGTCCGCGAAATGGAAGGGCAGCGTCGAGTAGTGGTACTTGTCGGTGTAGAAGGTCGACGCCGGCGTGTAGTGCTCGACGTGCGCCAGCGGGATCTCGACGTGGGCGCCGCGGACGGTGAAGACGCGAGCCTGGTTGTCGAGCGGCACCGTGATGTTGGGGCTCGAGTAGTTCGGGCGGAGCTCGTTGAAGACCTCGACCCAGCCCGGCTCGAAGCCGCCGGAGTAGGCGAAGAGGATCGCCGCGTCGTCGTACTTGCCGGTGCCACGGTTCTGCGCGTTGACGCGCGCGCCGTAGTCCATGATCGACGAGTACTGGTACTCGTAGATCGACTCGTCGATCTGGTGCTGGTTGGGCTTGCTGGCGTCGACCAGGTTGGCCGGGGTCACGGGCAGCACGCGGCGACCGCCGACGTTCACGCCGATGGTCTCCTTGCGGAGATCCCAGTAGCCGTCGTGGAAGTTGAGCGCGTCGGCCGAGGCGATGAAGTTGTGCATCAGGCCGAGCGTGTGGCCGACCTCGTGCTCGGTGACCGAGCGGTAGGCCTCGCGGCGCAGCGAGTTGTAGACCTCGGCCTTGGCGGCCGTGAGGGCGTCGGCGTCGCTCTTGCCCTGGGCCTTGAACTTCGCGACCAGGTCACGCTGGAGCGCCACCTTCCGCTTGGCGAGGCCGATGTAGTCCTCGTCGCTGTACGAGTACTCGTAGAAGCAGCCGATGGTGGGGTCCGGGGTGTTGCGCGACTTGGCGATGGCCGCCTCGACGGGGTCGTTCCCGAGGAGGATGTTGCGGGCCACCGTGCGGTAGAAGTCAGAGTCGGACTTCACCTTCGCCTGGAAGCCGGCGTTGGTGGTGAGCGACTGCACCGCGATGCGCACTTCCGGGAGGTTGACGAGCTCTTCCTGGAGCGAGGGGTTCTCCTTCACCAGGCGCTCGACGACGGCGCGGCGGTTCTCGCGCGCGACGGGGAGCGTGCCGCCGATCTTCCACTGCTCGGCGAGGTTCTTGAGCTTGCCGTCGAGGTTGGCGAACGAACTCAGGGGGCGCGTCGGCTCGGACACGAGGCCCTGCTGCGAGTTCCACGGGCCGTTGGCCGGGCGACGGGGGTCGGTGGGGTTGAGGTTGGCGAAGACGTAGTCCTTCACGTCCTTGCCGGCGATGAGCTCGCTGAGCGAGAGCTCGCCGCTGACCACGTCGATCACCTGCTGCGAGCTGCCCGACCAGGTGTCGAGGCCCGGGCCGTAGATGTTCGCCGCGGCGTGCACCACGCGGCCGGTCTCCGGGTCCATCGCCGACGGGCCGAGGCCGAGGAGGCCGCCCGCGTTCTGCTCGACGTAGGGGATGATGTTGAAGCGCAAGTCGCCGATGCGGGCGTAGGTGCCGGTCTTGCCGCAGGCCTCAGGAGAGCCTTCGCGAACCGGCGACTCGCACACGTAGAACATCTGCGGCACGTCGCTGACCTCGAGACCACGAGGCACGGCGACGGTGCGGCGGTAGGCGCGGTCCCACGAGGCTTCGATGGTCTGCTCGGGGTCCATGCCCTGCGCGGTGGCGAGGTGACGAGCGGCGACGCCCTCGAGGTACGTCGGGGTGTTGGCCGTCATGTAGTAGACGATGGGGCGCAGGCCACGCTGCGTGACGGGGATGGTGTTTCCCTGGGCGTCGTGCGCGCGCTGCCAGATGTTGTGGCGCATCGCGAAGAACTGCTGCCCGGTGTAGGTGTAGTAGTAGTCCTTCGAGTAGCTGAAGGCGTCCTGGCGGAAGAAGCCGAACTTCTTCATCAGGCGGTCGTTGTAGACGAGCGGCTCGTAGTCGTTGGCGACGGCCTCATCGACCTTCAGCACCGAGGTGCGGATGCGCATGTCGGTGCTCTCGCAGTCGACGGTCGGGTTGAAGAAGCACAGCGGCAGGTTGCCGTAGCCCTCGTAGTAGATCGACGACGGCACGCCGATGCGCTGCGAGGTCCAGTCCATGTAGGTCAGCTTGCCGGCCGCGTCGCGCTCGGTGGTGACGGCCTGGTCCTGCGGCTGCTGGTCTTCCTTGGTGACGAAGCGCATGTACGTGCCGCCGGGCGAGCCGCAGTTGAACTTCTCGCCGCCGGGCACGGTGCAGCCGTCGTAGTTGAGGATCGCGTTGTTCGCGAAGTCGACGCGCATGTACTCGCGCTCGTACCAGGGGCGATCCTGCGTATCTTCGACGAGCACGTTGCTCTGCTCACCGGTCGACGCGTTGTACTGACGCTGCCGATCGAAGTGGCTCACGATGCGGTAGGCGAAGACGGGGTTGCCCTTGTAGGGGCGGCCGTCCTGGAAGACGACCTTGCCGAGCTTCGACTTCTCGCGATCGACGCGGGGGTCGGCGCCGGGCACCACTTCGTACGAGCGGTAGCCGACGAGCAGGTCTTCCTGCACTTCCCAGCGGACCTTCTCCATCTTCGAGCCGTACCCGATGACGGCGCCGCCACCCGGGGTCTTGGGCGCGTCGATGACGCTCTCCTGAATGTACCAGGTGCCGTCAGTGAGGTCGGACTTCTTGACGTAGTTGGGCTGCGTGCGGTCGATCAGCTCCGGCTGGCCACAGGCCGCGGCGACGAGCGCGGCGGCAGCGACGAGGACGTTGCGGAACAGGCGGTTCATGTTCGTTTCCTGGAGAGTGGTGGTGGCCATGTTCAGAACGCCTTCCCGAAGACCGAGTACATGCCGCGCTGCATGTCGAGGTCGCGGATCGCGTCCTGGAAGACCTCAGTCCAGTACTTGCGACGGTCTTCGATGATGGCCGGGTTGTTGGCCTGATCGGCCGGCAAGCACGTGTAGCCCTGGAAGAAGACGTAGTCGGGCAGCGGGCAGGTCGCCGGGTCGCGCACCATGGTGAGGTACTCGTTGGCGATGCCGATCATGCGCACCGCGCCGGTGCTGTTGGGCGCCGCGCCGTCCTTCTCGATGGCGACGTAGCGGTGGCCGGTGACGACGTCAGGCACTTCGACCTTGTGGTAGCCCGCCGCGACGGTGAAGGCCTCGCCGGAGCCCAGCTTGAAGATCTGGTTGGCCTTCGCATAGTCGAGGTCGAAGTTGACGCGGAACAGCGCCATGCCGAGGTACAGGCCGTAGATGCGGCTGGTGTACGTGAGCTGGATGTTCGCCGGCGCCGGGCGCTGCGTGGGCACCCAGCAGTCGTTCTCGTAGGGCTTCTCGCCAGCGCCCGTGTTGCAGTTGGTGCGCTCGCGCGGGTAGTTGAAGCCCGAGAAGAAGCTCGAGCCACGCACGTAGGTGCGCCACTCGATGTTCGCGTTGTCTTCGACCTGGTTGGCCGCGTTGACCGTCTTGTACGCCGTGGGGCGGATCTTCTCTTCGTCGTTGGCCCACAGCGAGCTGAAGGTCTTGGTGAACTCGTCGCGGAACACCAGGTAGTACGGGATCGCGTAGCGGTCGTTGTCGGCCGTCACGTCGACGCCCTGCACGTCGATCTCCGGGAGCACCGCCGCGTACATCGCGCCGACCTGGTCGTTGTAGTGACCGGCCTCGAGCATGCGGTTGAAGAAGCCGAAGCCCGACTTGTAGTCGTAGCGGCTGTACATGCGGCGGCCCAGACCACGGGGAATGACCACGAAGTCCTGAGCGGCATAGCGGCTGGTGTACAGCTCCTCGAGGCGCTGCCGGCCGGTGGGGTTGAGGTAGTCGAAGTCGTCACCCTGGCTGATGAGGTCCCAACGAGGACCACCACGCAGGTTGCGGAACATGAACAGGCCGTCCGGCGGCACCGACATCACGTTGAGGTGCTGGTTGACGCCGTCGAGCACCGCCATGGTCCAGTAGTCCTGGAGCAGCGGGTCGATCTTGTAGCGGCTGACTTGTTCCTGGTTGCGGGTGCTCTTCTTGTAGAACTCCCAGACCCAGTGCTTGTACGAGTTGGCGACGAAGTAATACGTGCTGAACGTGCGGTTGAACGCGCCGTTGCCCGAGAAGAACACGCTGTCTCGGCGGAAGTGCGTGTCGTAGTAGTAGTACCAGTAGTCCTCGAGCTTGGTGCGGACGATCTCGAAGTAGTCAGGGCCACGGTCGAAGCGGTTGCACGACAGCACGGGGCCGTCAGCCGACTCGTCGGTGCAGAACATGTACGGCACGCGGAGCAGCGGGCTGCCGAGCACGCCGGCGGCGCGGTCGGGGTCGTCGATCAGCGTGGGGTCGTTGAGCAGCGCCGTACGCACGCGCTCTTCGTCGGCCACCACCGCGCTCCACTTCTCGAGGCGGCGATCGCGCAGCTTGATGATGCCGTCGCTGATGATGGCGTTGACGTCGTTGCCTTCACCGAAGTGCAGCGGCACCGTCGAGTAGTGGAACCGCTCGGTGTAGTTGCGCACGTTCGGGTTGGTGTGCGTGACGTTGACCATCGGGAGGTCAGCGCCGGCGCCCGAGATGGTGAGGTTCGCGCCGTCAGAGCCGGGGACCACCTTCGAGGTCTTGCGCGCGTTGTTGAACACCTCGACGTAGCCGGGCTGCGTGTCACCCGAGTACGCGAAGATGATCGCGGCCTCGTCGTAGCGGCCGATGCCGGACCAGTCGGTGAAGATCTTCCCCGAGTAGTCCATGATCGACGAGTACTCGTGGTTGTGCATGCCGCTGATGAGCTGCGCCTGCGTGCCCTCGGCGGCCTTCTTCATGTCGGCCGGGGTGCGGGGGAGCTTCAGCTGGTTGTTCTGGGTGACGGTGAGGGTGTCCTTGCGGATGTCCCAGTAGCTGTCGAAGTAGTTGATCGAGTCGTACGAGCCCTGGAAGTTGTGGCGCAGGTTGAGGGTGTGACCGGTCTCGTGGAGCGCGGTCGACAGCCACACCTGCTGGCGCACCTTGCGGGCGATCTCGTCGTCCGCGATGCCGCGGGCCTCTTCGGTGGTGCAGCCGCTGGTGTTGGCGCAGCGCGGGTCACCGCCGTTGACGAGCTCGTTGACGCGTGAGTTGCGGAACGTGAGCATCTCCGAGGCGACGCCGACCAGGGTGCGGTCGTAGAAGTCGAAGGTGGTGATGCTGTTCTTCGACAGGTAGTCGAGGCGCTGCTTCTCCCAGTTCTGCGAGAGCTTGATGTTGGTCAGCACCGAGCGCGACGCCTCGCGGAGGAAGCTGGGGTCACGGCGGGCCGCGACCTGCGCGAAGGGCGGCAGCAGGTTGATGAGGTCGGCCTGCATGTCGGGGTTGTCGAGCACGGCAGCCTCGAGCTCCGGGTGCTTGGCGAGCTCGTCGGCGGCCTTCTTCAGCTGGTCACCCTTGCTGGCGATGATCGACTTGTCGGCCGCGATGGTCCCCATCAGCTGCGCCATGCGCTGGCTGGGGCGATCCCACACGCCCTTCGACTCTTCGTTGCGGGTCGGCACGCCCTGCAGCTCGGACTGAATGAGCCCCTGCTTCTGCAGCTTGGCGATGTTGTAGACGGGGTTGTTGTTGATGAAGTCCTTCACCTGCTGGCCCGAGATGTACTCGGACTCCTGCTTCTCGCCGGTGAGCAGGAGGATCCAGTTGGTCACGTCGCGGCCGTAGAGGTCGACGCCCCAGGTGTACGTGTTCGACATGCCGGAGATCATCTGGCCGGTCTCGGGGTCGCTCGACGACGGGCCGTAGCCCAGCAGGCCGTTGGCGACAGGCTCGGCGACGGTGTTGACGAAGCTGTGGCGGAGGTCGCCGATCTTCGGCGAGTAGCCCGGGTCACCACACTCGAGCGGGTCGCCCGACTTCACCGGGTTGTTGCAGAGGTAGAACATCTGGCGGACGTCGGCCGGATCCTTCTGCTGGGCGGCGCCGATGGCGCGGCGGAAGGCGCGATCGAATTCCTTCTCGATGGTGCGGCCCGGTTCCCAGAACTCGGCGTAGCGCGCCTCGCCACCCATGCGGTTGGCGGGGGTGAAGTAGTACTTCACCGGGTTCGGCGTGCGGGCGGCCATCGCGATGGGCTTGTCGGTCACCTCACCGTTTTCCTTCTGGTAGTACTCCTTCCAGACGCGGTGACGGTTCGCGAGGCGGATGACGGCCGAGTCGTTGTAGCCAAACTTGCGGTCGTAGTTCAGGCGGTCGGTGCGGAAGTAACCGAAGTACGACATCAGGTCGTTCGGGAACTGCAGCGGCTCGTAGTCACGCGACCAGGTGGTGTCGACCTTGGCGATCGACGTGCGCATGTGGATCTCGCTGGCGCTGCAGTCGTAGATGCCCGTCGCGAACCAGCACAGCGGGATGGTGCCGTAGCCCTCGTAGTAGACCGAGTCGGGCATCGCCATGTAGCGGCCGGTGATGTCGAAGTAGGTCAGCTCTTCCTTGCCGTCGTTGTTGGTGTCGGCGTACTCGAAGGTGGGCCAGTCGTACGGGTCGGTGCCGGGCTCGTTGGGCTGGATCCAGTTCGAGCTGGTCGAGCCGCCGGCCGGGTTCTGCACGGTGCCCCAGTTGAGGCCCGAGCCGACGTTGAGGATGTTCGCCGACCAGTTCACGCGGATGTACTCGCGCTGGTTCCACGGGCGATCAGACGAGTTCTCGCTGATCACGTTGGTCTGCTCGCCGGTGGAGTTGCTGTAGCCACGCTGGATGTCGAAGTGGCTCTGGATCGGGAAGGCCACCACGGGCGCGCCGTAGTACTTCTGGCCGCCGGTGCACTTGCCCGCCGCGTCGCAGTACTTCGCGGTGGTGCCGGAGACCTTCGACGAGGAGTCGACGATCGAGTCAGCGCCGACGGTGTACGCGTACGAGCGGTACCCGACGAGGTTGCCTTCCTGGATTTCCCAGACCAGCTTTTCCATGTTGCCGGTCTGGCCGGGGTACGTGAACTGGGTGTTGAACGGGGTCCAGGTCACCGTGTTGCGGAAGAACCACTGCCCGTCGAGCAGGTCCGACTTACGGACGACGTTGGGCTGAACACGGACGACATCGCCGTTGCTCTGCGCACAGCCGACCACGAACAAAAGGGTCAGCGCGGCGCCGAGCCAGCGCCAGTTGGTGGAGCGACGGGTCATGTTGCCTCCAGATGAGAGCTGCACGTTTCGCGAAGACATGGGTCAGTAGGCCGCGGAGAGGGTGAAGAAGAGAGTGGTGTTGCTGTCGGCCCACGTGCCGAAAGACAGGAAGGGGAAGCGGACCTGGCCAGTCGGCGTCAGCGGCGACTGGATGGTGCTCAGGCCGAGGTCGAGCGAGTAGTGCTCGTTGAGCTGGTAGCTGAGGTCGATGAAGGTCGCGGTGCGATCGCTGCGGCCGTAGCCGACGTGGGCCGCCGGGTTGCCGTTCGCGTCGAGGGCGCGCGAGGTGTACTGGTCAGCGACCGGGGTCGCCATCTCGCGCCAGGTGTAGAGGTACGTGTAGCCGGCGATGAGGATCAGCGAGCCGGTGGCGCGCCACTGCGCCTGCGCACCGATCGACAGGCCCCACGCCGGGTTCCAGCCCGACCAGCCCGAGAACGGCTCACCGGCGCGCGAGACGACGGTCAGGTTGCCCGCCTTGTCGCGGGGCGCCTGCGAGGGGTCGGCGACGCTGGGGTTGGCCACCGCCGAGAACGGCCGCGCGTAGAAGCCGCGGGTACCGCTGACGCTGGCGCGGAGGTCGATGGGGCCGGCGCGGCGCGACATGGTGACGCCGGCGCGGAGGCTGGTGATCAACCCGGCCTGGAAGCTCTCAGGCGACGACGGAATCGTGAGGCCGACGCTGGGGCTGAACGAGATGCCGGTGAACTTCGTGTCGCGGAAGGCCGCGGGGATCGAGGCGCCGAGCGCCGTGTCGTAGAAGGTGAAGCGGCGGCCGGTCTCGGTGTCGGCCAGCGTGTATTCGTAGGTCCCGCGCAGCGTGGCGCTCAGCACCAGGCGCTTGCCGAGGAAGGGCATCAGGTACACCGGCTGAACCGTGAGGTTGCTGGCCAGGTACGAGTAGAGCGCCGGGTTGACGAAGGTGCCGGTGCCCAGCCAGTTGTCGAACGACACCTGGAACTGGAAGCCGGACTGGTTGGCCTGCTCTTCAGGGGTGCGGGCCTGGACGGCGTTGGCGAGCGGGTTGTTGGCCTTCGCGGCGGCCGGCTTGGCCCCCGTGCCCGCCGCCGCGGGCGTCGCCGGAGCGGAAGAACCAGCGGTCGCGGCTGTTGCAGGAGCCGTCTGGGCCATCACCAACGCAGGCACCAGGCTCGACAGCAAAAGAGCTCTTCTCACGCAAACCTCCGGGACAGGGCCGGGCCGAGGGGCAACTTGTGTGCCGAATTTCCCCGGCCCGCTGAAAGAACCAAAGACTTTGAATTTACAGGAGAAACGGCGCCCTCGGTGCTCAGGGCGAAAGGCGTAGCTGTGCCAGTTGCCGCGCTGAGCGTTAGCGGAACGCCAACTTCGGGAGGAAACGACGCCAGCAAATCGACACCCCGGTCACGGTGTGGGCACACGTCACACGTCTGCAAAGGGCGCGGCCTCTAACACAGGGTTTGCTGGCCGATCAATCAGGGCAACTGACGCGCCGAGTCAAGGCTCGACCTGCGAAGCGAGCAGGCGCTGCAGCCGTGCGGGCTCGAGGCGGAGCAGCAGCGTCTTCTCGCGGGTGAAGGTCACGGCGCCGGGCGGGGCGTCTTTCGGTTTGTGGACGAACTTCACCGGGGTGTAGCTGATCTCCACGCGCGGCTCGCCCTTGGCGTCGGAGTGGTGGGCGGCGAGGTGGGCGGCGTCGAGCAGGGCCTCGCTGGTGAGCTCGGCATTCTTCGCGAGCGGCACCACGACGTGCGCGCCGGGCACGCCGCGCGCGTGGAGCCACACGTGGAAGGGCCGCGCGACGTGAAAGGTGAGCGCGTCGTTGTGGCTCGAGCCGCGGCCGACCCAGATGCGCTGGCCGCCGTGGCCCACGTACTCGCGGTACGGCGGCAACGCCTGCTGCTGCCCGACCTTCTCGCGGCGCTCGGTGAGCGGTGGGGCCTGCGCAGGCTCGGCGTCGATGGCCGCGAGCTGCGCCTCGAGCGCCCTGCCCTCCCCCTCGAGCACCAGGAGCCGCTGCTTCGCCATCTCCGCGCCGCGCAACATGCGCTTGTACTGGTGGAAGCGGTGCTCGACCTCCTGCTGCGGCGTGCGCTTCGGGTCGAGCGCGAGGTCGACCTCGCGGGTGCTGCCGTCTTCGAGGTACTCGGTGAGGGTGACCTGCTTCTGCCCGCGGGTGAGCCGGTAGAGGTTCTGCGTGAGCAGCTCACCCTCGCGCCGGAACTGCAGCGCCTTGTCGGTGCGCTCGGCCTCGACCCGCACCTTCTCGCGGGTGCGCTGCAGCTTCTTGAGCTTCGCCAGCAGCGGCGCCTTGCGCGCGTCGACGAAGGTCTTCTGCTCGGTCACCGCCAGGAGCGCCTCGGCGGCGTGGGCCAGGCGCAGCACGACGTGATCGCCCTGGAGCCGCGAGGGCTGCGGCTTGATCGGCTGCTCGTCGAGCGGGGTCCACGGCTGGCCGACGCGCAGCCCGGGCCGCGAGGGGATCGACATCGAGCGCACCCTCGCCTCCCCGGTGGTGAGCACGATGGCCGGCGCGGTGGTGACCTCGAGGATCAGCGTGAGGAAGCGCTGATCTTTCGAGAAGTGGAGCAGCAGGGTGCGGCGCGCCGGCAGCGCCTCGGCGTCGACCAGCTTCGCGCCGGTCAGCTCGGTCCGCAGCACCGACTGCCAGGTGGGCGGCGTGGGCGGGTTCTGCGGCCGCTCGGGCACCGCGGACAGGCGCGTGACGCCGGGGTCGCTGCACAGCAGCAGCGTGACGCTCCGGCCGGGAATGCGGACCTCGAGGTACACGCGGGTGGTGGTGGGCGCGTTGACCTTCTGCACCACGCCGCCGGCCAGCTCGCGATCGAGCTCCTGCGCGAGGGCCTCGAGCTCTTCAGGTCGGAGCGACACGGCCGGGGCTCAGGGCGACGATCTTCGCCAGCGAGAAGGGGTTGGGCGGCAGCAGCTGCGAGGTGAGGCAGTCCTTCGGCGCCTTGTCTTCGCGCCAGCGCTGGAAGGTCGACGCGTGCCGGAAGCGCGGCCCCTGCAGGTAGTCGTAGCGAACCTCGCACACCAGCTTCGGCTGCAGCGCCACCCAGCTCGGACCTTCCTTGCCCTTGTTCCAGCGGCTGGGCGCGTCGGGGGTGCGGCCTTCGCCGAACGAGGTGCCGCCTTCGAGCGGCTTGAGCTTCTCGAGCAGCGCCTTCTTTTCCTTCGCGGTGAAGGACGAGGTGTGGCCGACGTGGTGGAGCACGCCGTGCTCGTCGTAGAGCCCGAGCAGCAGAGAACCCACGCTGCCTTCGGTCTTGCCGGGGCGGTAGGCGCCGACGACACAGTCCACCGTGCGGCCGTGCTTCACCTTCACCATCACCCGCTTGCCGGGCTGGTAGTCGAGCGACGCGCGGCGGGCGATGACGCCGTCGCAGCCCGCGCCTTCGAACTCGTGGAACCACCGCTTCGCCTCGTCCGCGCTCATGGTCTGCGGCGTGACGAAGAAGGCGCCGTGGCCCTGAAAGTTCGCCAGCAGTTTCTCGCGCCGCGCCGCGCCCGAAAGCGGCCGGAGATCGACGCCGCCCAGGGCCAGACAGTCGAAGGCCACGAAGCCCGCCGGCGTCTCGACCGACAGCTTGTTGACGCGCGACGCCGCGGGGTGGATGCGGTTGCTCAGCGCGTCGAAGTCGAGTCCCTTCGGCCCCGGCAGAATGATCTCCCCATCAATGATGATCTCCGCGGGCAGACACTTCGCGAGACCCACCAGCACCTCGGGGAAGTAGCGCTCGAGCGGCTGGCCGTTGCGGCTGCAGAGGTTAAGCCGGTCGCCCTCCTTAAAAACGATGGCGCGGAAGCCGTCCCACTTGGGCTCGTAGACCCACCCTTCCCCTTCCGGAATGGCGTCCTGGGCTTCGGCGAGCATCGGCTCGAGCGGTGACTGAAAGGGCAGCATGGAGGGGCCTTCTACTGCGCTTCTTCGGGCGTGTTATGTGCCCTGTGGTGAGGCGCGAGTCTGATCAGCGGAGGTTCGTGGCGCTCCTCGGCGTCTCGCTGCTCGTCCATGCCGGGCTCCTCTGGTGGTTCGCGTCCATCGAAGACGAACCGCCCATCGCCAGGCACAAGGCGATCGAGATGGAGTTCGTCTCGCTCGCGCCCGAGCCGGTGATCGAGCCGCCGCAGCCCACCGTCGCGCCGCAGCCAGTGACGCCGCCGCGCGCCGATCCGAAGAAGAAGGTGAAGAACGAGGCCTTCGTCGCGCCGGCCGCGCCCAGCTCCGGTGAGACGGGCTCGAGCGGGCCCGTGGCGGACACCGGCCCCTCGGTGGGCACGCGTGGCGATCTCCCGCTCGCGGTGCGCCCCAACCTGCTGCCCAGCTCGGGCTTCAGCCTGCAGCTCGGCACGGGCGGGCTGAGCGAGCCGACGCGCGGCACCACGGTGCGCAACGGCCCGGGGGAAGCGCCTGATCAACGCTCGCTCGACGAGTACACCGGCGAGGTGCTGACCCGTCGGCTGAACACCGATCTCCAGCAGGAGGTCGGGCTCGCCGCGGTGGCGGTGGGCAACGTGCCGACCCACTTCAAGCGCTACGAGCAGGCGATGCGCACCGCGCTGCCGAAGGCGAACATCGACGTCACGCCCATGAAGGCCAGGGACACCATCGCCGACGTGGCGGGCATTCTCTTCAACAACGGGCCGTCGGCCGAAGCGCAGAAGAAGGTCGCCGACTCGGCGCTGGGGCGCAGCGTGCAGCAGCAGAACGTGATGATGCCCAACGTCGAAGATCAGCGCGCGCGCGAAGGGGCACTGCAGCAGATGGCGCAGTTCGAGAACCTCAAGGAGCGCATCACGCGCCAGCGCCTGCGCACGGTGCTCGAGGTGACGACCGACGCCACGGGCGCGCTGGCCGACGTGTCGATCGTCGAGAAGTCCGGTGACCCGCGCTTCGACGAGTCGGTGATGCACTTCAGCCGCAAGGTGGCGCGCGCCATTCCCGATACCGACGACAAGCTGTTGGGCACCAGCATGTGGCGCACCCGCTGGCAGTTCACCTGGGAGCCCCCCGACGTGCGCGTGCGGCTGCTCAACGCGTGGCGGGTGGCGGGCGGGCCGGCGGCGCAGTGAGCTCGCTGCGGGCGCACCTGAAGGACCTGCTCGCCGAGCTCTCGGCCGAGCTCCCGGAGGTCACCGAGCAGCGCATGTTCGGCAGCGACGCGTTCTTCGCCCAACGCGTCATCTACGCGCTGGTCTGGCAGGGGCGCATCTGCCTCAAGTTCCCCGACGAAGCCCGGCTCGAGCAGGCGCGCGCGCTGGAGGGCGCCGACAGCTTCGATCCGATGGGCCGCGGGCGAACGACCGGCAAGTGGGTGGTCATGCCGGAGGCGCTGAGCGACGACCTCGACGGGCTGCGGCCGTGGGTCGAAGAGGCGCACCGCGAGGCGATGCAGCAACCAGCGCGACCGCTCAGGTCTCGCGCACCCGCACGCCGAAAGGCGAGATCGCCAGCAGCGCGAACTTCACGTGCTGCAGCGCGAAGGGGATCCCGATGATCGACACCCGCGAGCGGGATGGCGGCGGTGAGGTGGGTCAGCGCGATCCACACCCCGGCGAAGATGAACCACACGATGTTGAGCAGCACGTTGCCCGTGCCGCGCTGAGCGCCGTCGTCGTAGTCCTTCCCGAAGGGGAACAGCGCCAGCCCGGCGAGCTTGAAGCACTGCAGGCCGAACGGGATCCCCACGATGGTGAGGCAGCACACCAGGCCCACCACCGCGTACTCGAGCGCGAGCACCAGGCCGCCGCCGAAGATCGCCCACAGGAGGTTCAGGATGAATCGCATGGCGGCCTCTACGATGCATGGGCGCGGCTGATTGCGCTCACTCGCGCGTCACCGCGCGCAGGATGAGCTCCCGGCGCTCGACCAGCCGGCGCATCGCGGGAGGCAATGACAGCGCGTAGACGCCCCACGCGACGAGCGCGGCGCCGAGCACGAAGAGCAGGGTCTGCAGCGTCGGGCCCGCCTTGCCGCACTGGCGCAGCGCCCACGCGAAGGGCCAGGTGCCGAGCCCCGCCGCCGCGACGCCGATCATCGACGCGATGAAGGGCAGCTTGTCGCGCCGCTTGAGGTTCGCGTGGAACTTCACCGGGAAGTACAGCGACAGCGCGTTGCCGACGGTGAGCACCACGGGGATCAAGGTGGCCACCGAGGCCAGCGCGAGCGCGAAGTCGAGCGCCGACCCCTGGCGGAAATAGAGCACGTAGAAGATCGCCACCAGCAGGGCGAGGCCGGCCGCGGCGCAGGCGTGCACCAGGTTCTTCGCGCGCAGCACCAGCCCCAGCTCGATCGGCGCGGCGAGGAAGGCCGAGAAGCCGTGGCCGTCGTAGGCGAACGCGTTCTGCGAGAAGGTCGAGCCCATGACGATCGCGCCGTAGGTGCACAACCCGCCGAGCAGCCACGCGTCGGCCGTCGCGCCCACCGCGTACACGAACAGCGAGCGCCCGCTGAGCAGCTTGAAGAGGATGCCCAGCACGAAGGGCACCGCCACCAGCAGGCGCGCGCGCGGGTTGTGCCAGAGGTCGACCGCCTCGCGCACCACGAAGGTCCCGAAGAGCGTCCTGGGGCTGACGAAGGGGTTGGCCGCGCGTTCGGCCCCGGTCACCGGCGGCGCGCGCCCCGACTGCCGGTGGAAGTCGATGAGCAGGCCCCAGGCGACGATCATCGCGATGAGCGTGAGCTCCATCAGCGCCAGCACGTCAGCCAGCGCCGCGACCCCGCGCCCCACCGACGCCATCATCAGCCCGTGCGCGAAGAACCCGGTGGGGAAGCGCCCCAGCGCCTTCGTCGCGTCTTCCACGATGGTGTCGGGCACCGCCTGCACGCCGGCCTTGCCGAGCTCGAGCAGCCACGAGGTGTCGACCGGCGGAATGAACGACGCGACGACGAGGGTGAGGAAGAAGCCGCCGCCGATCAGCTCGGCGCTGCGCTGCTGGCGGAGCACGTTGAGCACCACGTGCAGGCCCACGCGCGAGAGCGCGGCGTTGAACATCACGTAGGCCGCGAAGCCCAGCGCCACCAGCCACGCGTGATCGACGTCGCGAATGGTGAAGTAGCCGATCGTCGCGCCCACCAGCGGGCCGTAGAACACCAGCGAGCGCGGCTCGAGCAGGCTGGCGAGCGTGGAGGCCAACATCAGCCGCAGCGACGAGATGGGGTACGCCGCGTAGCGCGAGAGCTCGGAGTGATCGTCGACGCCGGCCGACAACACCGGCCAGGTGACCCACACGCAGGTCGTCACGAACGACAGCAGGCGCAAGATGAAGTCGGGCCAGATGACCAGCTCGAGCGAGTTGGAGAGGCGGATCAGCCCGAAGAAGCCGACCCCCAGCACCACCGCCGGCGCGCTGGAGAAGACGAAGGCGGCGATCGACAGCCACCACTGCCCGGGCGTGCCGCGGTTGAGGCCGATGGTGAGCCGCAGCTTCCACAACAGCAGCAGGTGGGTGAAGAAGCCGGGGCGTCTCATCGGCGGGAGTAGAAGCTGAGGCTGGCGTCGCGCGCGACGGGCACGCCGATCAACTTCTGGAAGACCTGCTCGAGCGAGTCGCAGCCGTTGCGAGCGGTGAGGTCTTTCACCGGGCCTTCGTCGACCAGCCGGCCCGCGCGGATCACTCCGGCGTGGGTGGCGAGGCGCTCGGCGATCTCCAACACGTGGGTGGTCAGCAGCAGCGTCACCCCGCGCCGCGAGAGCTCCGAGAGCAGCTCGCGGATCACCCCCGCCGCGAGCACGTCGATGCCCTCGAACGGCTCGTCGAGCAGCACCAGATCGGGCGCGTGGATCAGCGCGGCGGCGATGGCGAGGCGACGGCGCATGCCCTTGCTGTACTCGGCGACGAGGTTGTCGCCCTTGGCGCTCAGCTCGGTGAGGGTGAGCAGCTCTTCCGAGCGCGCCGCCGCCTCGTCACCCGACAGGCCGTGCATGCGGCCGCTGAAGACCAGGTACTGGCGGCCGGTGAGGCGCTCGAACAACGAGAGCTCCTCCGGCACCACGCCGAGGTGGCTCTTGACCGCCAGCGGCTCGGCGACCACGTCGTGCCCGAGGATGTGCAGCGAGCCCCCGTCGGCGGCGTAGGTGCCCGTCATCAGCGAAATGGTGGTCGACTTGCCGGCGCCGTTGGGACCCAGGAAGGCGTAGAAGGCCCCGCGCGGAATCGTCATGTCGAGCCCGTCGACGGCGGTGAAGGAGCCGAACCGTTTGCGCAGGCCGCGCGCCGCGACCGCTGGGGGAGCACTCACCCCTCGAGTCTACGCGCACACGCATTGGCGATGGGCGCGCGTTTCAGCTACGACCTGCTGGCTCTGTCCGCCGAGGCCGGCGCCGACAGTTGTCTCTTCGAGGGTCTCAATGAACAACATGAAGCACCTGATCGCCGGGTTCATCGTCGGCATCGTGATCGCCGTCGCGCCGTCGTGTGGCGGGACCGGCAAGTGTTCTCCGTCAACCTGCGCGTCGGGTTGTTGTGACGCGGCGGGCAATTGCGCGTCGGGCAACACCAACGCGGCCTGCGGCCAGCTCGGCGGGACCTGTTCGGTGTGCAGCCTCGGCACGGCCTGCAACCTCGGCACGTGCACCGGCGGCATCGTGGGTCAGGGCGGCGGCGCGGGTACGGGCGGCAGCACCGGCACCGGCGGCAGCACCGGCACGGGCGGCAGCACCGGCACCGGCGGCAGCACCGGCACCGGCGGCAGCACCGGCACCGGCGGCAGCACCGGCACGGGCGGCGGCACCGGCGGCGGCGGCGGCACCACCTGTGAGGGCTGCGTCTTCAACGGCACCTGTCTCAACCTCGCCAACAGCGGGTCGGTCTCGGCCTGCGGTCGCAACGGCGTGGCGTGCGTGCAGTGTGGCTCGGGGCAGAGCTGCACCAACTACACCTGCACCTCGACCGGCACGGGCGGCGGCGCGGGCACGGGCGGCGGCGCGGGCACGGGCGGCGGTACCGGCACTGGTGGTGGTACGGCGACCGGCGGTGGTGGCGGCACGATGACGGGCGCGGTCGGCAGCCCCTGCACCACGAGCTCACAGTGCTCCGGGCTCGGCTCGGGCGCGTACTGCAAGACGCAGACGAATCCCTTCGCGTTGCCCTCGACCACCTACCCCTCGGGCTTCTGCACCCTGCCGTGCACCTCGAGCTGCCCGGGCGGCTCGGTGTGCGCGGGTGGCCAGGGCAGCCTCCCGTTCCTCTTCAATGAGCGTGATCAGTTCTGTACCCCGAGCTGCACCTCGACCGGCCAGTGCACGAGCGGCTTCAGCTGCATGCACGTGCAGTCGTTGGCGGCGAACACCGCGGTCGGCGGCTGCTTCATGACGCTGGCCGGCGCCAACTGGCGCGGTGGTGGCAGCCCGACGAAGGTGGGCATCGCCTGCACCACGTCGACCGACTGCGCGAACCCGCCCGACGCGGTGCTGGCGGTGTGCGCCACCGGCTTCCCCGGTGGGTACTGCCTGGCGAGCTCCGACTTCGCGCCGGCCGACACCTGGTGCGACAACGCGGGCAAGACGGAGATCGGCATTCCCCTGAGCGACGGCGGCACCGACTTCTACTGCGTGGGCACCTGCACGCCGGGTCAGGCGGCGCCGCGCTCGGGCTACGCGTGCTTCACCAAGTCGTCGACGACGCCGAACGTCGGCGTGATGTGGCCCAAGTGCACCAGCAACGCGGACTGCACGAGCTTCACCGGGATGACGAGCTGCAACCTGACCAGCGGCTTCTGCTGCGACACGCCGACCGGCACCAACTGCTCGGACACCTTCCAGTGAGCCCCGCGCAGGGGTGACGTCGCGAGGCCCGGGAGCGGTCAGCCCGGGCCTCTTTCTTTGCGGGTGCTCAGACGCGCGGCTTGAGCTCGGTGACCAGCCCGTCGACCTCGGCCGCCAGCGCCTGCCCTTCAGCGAGGAGGCGATGCTTCAGGCGCCGCCGGCTCATCAAGACGAAGAAGGTGCGCGCGTCGTGGAGCGCGGCCAGCCGGTGCTCGAGGTAGTAGCGGGTGAAGAGCGCGAGCGGCGGCACGGCGAGCAGCGCGAAGAGGCCGAAGCCGACCCCGCCCGCCCACCACGCCAGCGCGGTCAACAGCGCCCACCACACCGGCGCGAGCAGCAGCAGCGTCAGCACCTTCACCGTCGACTCGGTGTCGACGTCGGGCCTGGCGGCGCGCACCGCGAGCAACGGCAGGTAATAGGGAATGACGAAGAGCCCGAGGCCCAGCAGGAACAAGGGCAGCGTCGCGAGCCACGCGAGGTTTCGCACCACGAACCACGTCACCGTCGCCGGCCGGTACTTCGAGGTCAGATCGTCGGGCGAGACCGCCAGCAGATCGAGGCGCTGCTTGAACGAGGCGAGCTCGCGCTTGAGCGACTCGAAGCGCGTGGGTTGCTCGGCGCGCAGCAGCGCCATGCCGCGGGCGAAGGCCTTGCGACGTTCGGCGTCACCGGCCTGGGTGTTCTGAGAGAGGGCCCACAGCGCCTCGGCGGTCTCGAGGATCGGCAGGTCTTCCCAGGCCTCGAGGTTGAGCGTCACGCCGCGGAGCGCGTCGGCGATCGCCGCGGTGAAGCGACGCGCCGCCTCGTGCGGGTCCTCGCCGGGCTGCTCGAGGAAGGAGGGCGCGTCGAGCGGCGGGGCGACCTCCACGTGGAGCCGGCTGCGGAAGAGGTTCTTCGCCTCGTAGGTGATGCCCACCGGCACCAGCTTCACGGGCGCCCCCTGACGCGCGGCCTCCAGCGCGATGCGAGCGGCGCCGGTCTTGAGCTCGGCGAGCTGCGGCTCACTGTGGCTCTTGCCCTCAGGGAAGATGGTGATCGCCCGGCCCGACGTCAGCGCAGAGACCGCGGCAGTGAGCGTGCCCTCGTTCTTCGAGGTGTCGCCCGGGCCGTCTTGCTTTCGGTACACCGGCAGCGCGTCGAGCCCGCGGAGGATCTGCCCCAGCACCGGGAGGCGGAAGAGCGGCTCCTTGGCGAGGAAGGTCACCTGCCGCCGCGCGAGGATGAAGAGCACGCCGGGGTCGATGAGGCCGTTGGGGTGGTTGCCGACGAACATCACCGGCCCGCCCTGCTGCAGCGCGCGGTGGGGGTCGACCGGCGCCTCGATGCGAAAGAACAACCGGAGCGCGAGTGACGCCACGGCCCGAAAGGCCCGGTAGAACATCTAGCGTTTGTCCTGAGGCGAGCCGGGCTTCGCGCGTTCGAGGAACTTCTCCTGCTTCTCGTAGCCGTTGCGGGCGAGGCGCTGGGCCTCGATGGCGTCGGCCGACTTCCGGAGCAGATCGGCCAGAAAGCGGAACCCGTCGGCGAGGGCGCGCTCGATCTTCTCTTCGCGCTCCCGTTTCGCGGCGGACGACGTTTCTCTGCTGAAGAGTCGCAGCGGCATGACGGCCCCCTTCTAGCACCACCCGCAGCAGTGCTACTCGGGCCGTCATGAGCATCAAGCGAGTCGGCTTCCTGGGAATGGGCACCATGGGCGCCCCGATGGCGAAGAACCTCAAGAAGAAGGGGTTCGACGTCGTGGTGTGGAACCGCAGCCCGGCGAAGGCCGAGGCGCTCAAGGCCGACGGCATCGAAGTGGCCACGTCCCCGATGGCGCTGGCCGAGAAGGTCGACGCGATCTGCACCTGCCTCGCGGATCCGCAGGCGTTGATGGGCGTGGCGAACCAGCTCTTCGAGACCGCCCGCCGCGGGCAGCTGCTGATCGACTTCTCGACCGTCTCGGTGGACCTGGTGCGCTCGCTGGCCGAGAGCTTCGGGGCGATCGGCGTCGACTTCGCGGACGCGCCGGTGACGGGCAGCCGCGGCGGCGCCGAGAAGGGCACGCTGGTGATCATGACCGGCTGCAGCGACGCCACCCTCGCGCGCGCGATGCCGATCTTCCAGGCGGTGGGCGAGAAGGTGGTGCACTGCGGCGACGTGGGCGCCGGCACGCAGGTGAAGCTGGCGGGGAATGCGCTCATCGCGAGCATGTTGCAGTCGTTCTGCGAAGGCATGCTCCTGACGAAGAAGGCCGGCGTCGACCCGCGCAAGCTGCTGGAGGTGGTGCAGGCCTCGGGCTTCCGTTCGCCCTACTTCGACTTCAAGGGCAAGGCGCTGCTCGAGCGCGACTTCACCACCCACTTCTCGATCGACCTGATGCACAAGGATCTCTCGCTGTTCCTCGAGAACGCCGCGAAGCACCGGGTGCCGACGCCCACCGCCGCGTCGTTGCGCGAGACGTACAACCTGGCGCGCGCCTCGGGCCTGGGCGATCAAGACATCACCGCCGTCATCACCGCCTTCGAAGCGCTGGTGGGCACGAAGATCGTCTGAGCCATGAAGCCGAGCGTCGTGATCACCGTGGCCGTGTGTCTGCTCCTGCTGGTGGGGGCGTGGGCCACGTCGCGCGCGCTGCTGAACGAAGACTCGATCAAGCCGCCGCCATCGAGCTTCCCTGAGTTCCGCGCGCAGCCCCAGCCTCCGCCGCCGATCGCGCAGCCGGTGGTGGTGCGCACGCCGCCGCCGCCCCCCGTCGACACGCGGCCGGTGGTGCCGACCATCACCGAGGTGCGCGAGCCGGTGCAGCCGGCGATCGCCGTGGCGCCGCCGCCCGAACCGGAGCCGGTGCAGCCACCGCCGCCAGAAGAGAAGAAGGACCCGCCGGCCGACGAGGCTGAGAGCGCCTTCCTCGGTGACTCGCGCGAGCTGAGCTACGCCGAGTCGCTGCTCCAGCAGGGCAACCCCCGCGAGAAGCTGCTCTCGGCGCGCGACACCTTCACGCGCTGCCTCGAGCTCCACCCCGATCACTCGCGCTGCATCGAGGGGCTCGAGCGGGCGAACACCATGCTGCGGCCCACCAAGGCGAATCGGGCCATGAAGCCCTTCATGCCTTTACAAATGGACAAGATTCATCCGTAAGCTCAGCGGTTTACGTTCGAAAACAAATTTACACGCCGAGTGATTTACCGATCTTTACAGCCCCCGATGACGCCGCGCAGCACGCTGAGGCAAGGTGCCGCGAATGATGACCAACGGACAGGTCGTGGCGCTGCAGGACGGGACGAAGGCGCAGCTCAAGCAGGTGCAGGTCAGCTCGTGGCAGACGGTGTTGATCGCCGTCGAGCTGCCCGCGCCCCGGAAGAGCTGAGCTGCTCAGCGCTTCTTCGCTTCGAGCTTCTCGTGGAGGGCGCGCACTTCGCCCTTCACCTTGTCGAGCTCTCCGCGGAGGGACGCGAGCTCCTTCGCAGGTGACTTCGCGCGCAACGATCGAATCGCCTCTCGCGCCAGCCGCTGCTCCCGCCCGTCGGTGAAGGGGGTCGAGCTGAGCGGGCCGATGAGGCGCTCGTCACCCAGCACCGAGGCCGCGTCGATGGCGGCCAGCCGCACCCGGAAGTTGTCGTCGCGCAGCAGTTGGGCGATGCGCTCGGCCGCTTCGGTCTTCTTTTCCGCGGGCTCGGCGAGCTTCGCGAGGGCGATGACGGCGGCGCGACGGCCGAAGATCGGCTGACCGACCTCCAGCGCCGCGAGCGCCTTCTTCCACCCGCGGGGATCGCGCAGCTCGGCGAAGCCATCGAGCGCGCCCGCGCGGACGGCGTCCTGGAACGCGGTGCGATCGAACATCGACTCGAGGGTGTCGAAGGCGCCCTTGCCGCGGAGCCGGCCCAACGCGCGCGCAGTCTCACCTTCCACGAAGCCCGAGGGATCGCCCTTCTTGGCCAGCGCGGTGAGGGCGGCGACGACGGTCTCGTCTTCACGGAACTGGCCGAGCGCGGCGACGACGGCGCGGCGGGCCCTGGGCGCCTTGATCTTCAGCGCCTCGAGCAGTGCATCGCGCGCGGCGGGCGTGCGGATGACGCCGAGGCTCTTGGCGCAGGCCGCGCGGGCGCCCCAGAACACGCTCTCGGTCTTGAGCACCTTGCCCAGCGCGACGACGGTGGCGTGCGCGGGATCTCTGGCGAGCGCGCTGGCCGCTTCGGTGCGCGCGCGGGCGGCTTCTGCGTGCTGCACCTCGGCGCGCCACCAGCCCATCGGCTTCTCGACCTCCAGCGTGGCGAGCAGATCGCGGCGCGCGTCGACGATCACCTGCGAGGGCTCGCGCCGCGCGGGCACGAAGAACGACTGCTCTTTGCGATCGACCTGGAACTGGTGGGTGCTCGCCTTGTCACCGATCACCACCGTCACCGGCAGCGTCAGCTCGTACGGCTCGCCGTCTTGCGTCTGCTTCACCCCGACGCGCACCTGCTGATCGTCGGAGCTCCACTTCAGCTCGACCTTGAGCTGCGGGTGACCGGCGCGGTGCACGTACTCGTCGAAGAAGCGATCGAGGTTGCGGCCGGTGGTGCGCTCGATGGCGCGGGCGAGATCGACCGTCTCGACCGAGCCGCCCTCGTGGGCCGCGACGTACTCGCAGACCGAGGCGAAGAAGTCGTCGTCACCGAGCCGCCGCCGCAGCTCGTGCAGCACCAGCCCGCCCTTCTCGTACAGGTGGCGATCGAAGAGATCGATCGGCGCGTCAAACTTCCGCGCGACGATGGGCCGCGCGTAGCGCTCACTGACCTCGGCCAGGTAGGTGTCGAGGTCGCCCTTGCGGGTGTGATCGGCCTCGTCGAGCGACTCGCCCTCCTCCATCCACAACACCTCGGAGTAGGTCGCGAAGCCCTCGTTGAGCCAGCCGTGCGGCCAGTCACGACAGGTGAGCAGATCGCCGAACCACTGGTGCGCGAGCTCGTGCGCGATGAGGAACTCGGCCGAGTAGTCGGCGTGGGCGCGCGCGTCGTGGAGCACCGAGTCGGTCAGCGTGGTGGCCGAGGTGTTCTCCATGCCGCCGAAGATGAACTCCGAGACGAAGACCTGCGCGTAGTCGCCGTAGGGGTACGGCCGGCCGGTGAGGCGCTCGAACAGCGCGAGCATCTTCGGGGTGCGCGCCACGCAGCGGAGCGCGTCGTCTTTGCGGCCCGGCGGGAAGAGCGTGCGCACGGTGGTGGAGCCAGCCTTCTGCTCGTGCACCTCGAAGTTCCCCACCACCAGCGTGACGAGGTACGGCGAGTGCGGCGCGTCGAGGCGGTAGTGCATCGTGCGCCGGGCGCCCTTCACCGTGTCGCTGATCAGCTTGCCGTTGCTGAGCGAGGTGAGCGCCTTCGGGAACGTGGCCCGCACCTCGGTGCTGCACTTCTGCGCCGGGGTGTCGAGGCAGGGGAAGTAGTGGCGCGAGTCGATGTCCTGGCCCTGCGTCCACACCTGGTCCTTGCCGACGAAGTACAGGCCGCGCTGCGGGGTCGCCTGGTAGGTGATGCGGATCGTGAAGTCGGTGCCCGGCTTGATGGGGCGCCGAAAGTGCACGTGCACCTCGCGGCCCGACGTGGCGTCGAAGTCGCACGACTTCCCGTCGAGCTCGACCTTCTTGATGTCGAGATCCACCGCGTCGAACTTCAGCTTCTCGAGCGTGCGCACCGCGCGCAGCGAGTGGGCGATCGAGCCGGACAGGCGACGCCGGTCGAAGTCGAGATCGAGGTCGAGCGCGAGGTGCTGCGAGTGGACCGGGCGATCTTCGGCGTAGTGCAGCGTGGCGGTCTCGAGGCTGAACGGATGCGGCTCGTCGATGCGGTGCATGGGCGCGGGAGTGAAGCACCGCCCTGCCCTTCGACCAAGTTTCAGCGCTCGACGACGCGGGTGCCGGCGAAGGTATCACCCCAGCGGCGGTTCATCGGCTGGAGCAGCATGCCCGTCACCTCACCCAGCACCACGGCGAGGCCGACGCACGCGAGGAAGCCGCGGTCCCACTTCGAGGCGTCGGCGTCGAGGCCTCCCCAGCCGGCGGTGATCATCGCGCGGCCGAGCGTCGGCAAGCCCAGCACCACGTTGCGCTTGAGCGCGGCGAACATCGTCACCGGCGCGCCGCTCATCATCACCACCCGCAGGCGGAAGAACCACTTGCCCGGCGAGCCGCTCGCGTCGGCGGTGCAGTACCAGAGCACGCCGATCGCCGCGGCCCACGGGAGCGACATCCACTTCGAGAAGCCCCAGATGGTGACGCCGCACACGATCGAGTCGACGAGCTTCGCGAACATGCGCTTGAGGATCGACCCGTCGCGGAAGACGGGCACGAAGCGCCCCTGCGCATCGGTCGGCGGGAGCTGCATCAGCGGGTGAGCCCACAGGCGTGCGCCACGTCGCTGCGGTACGCGAGCCACGCGGTCAACGTCTGTTCCATCGCGTCAACCACCATCGGTCGCTCGGTGTCGGGCACGTGATCGAGCATCACCCGCCATGCGGCGAGCCGGTGGCCCCCTTCGACGCCCCGGTGGGCCTTCGTCAGCGCGAGCGACTCGAGCGGCAGCCCGTAGTGCTTCACCAGCGGGTGTTCGGCGAGCACCGGCTCGGGGCGCTTCGGGGCCGCCTCGTCGAACAGCGCGCGCTCGTGCGAGGTGCCCTCGATGAAGACCGTCACCACGGCGGCCGCGCTGGCCCAGCCCCGGTTGCGCGTGTGGAAGTCGAGCGTGTCGCGGTACAGCTTCGCGCCCGGGAGCAGCGTCACCCGCTCGAAGCGTGAGAGATCGAAGCCGAGGCCCTTCGGGTATTCGAGGAAGAGCTCAGGGTGCGGCTTGCCGGCGTGCAGCCCACCGGTCTCTTCTTCGTAGAGGTTCTCGGCCAGCTCGCGACGCACCTCGGCGATCGGGCACTGCACGTAGGCGCGGCCCACCAGCACCGGGAAGTCGCGCACGAAGACGGCGTATTCCTGCTCCAGGTGCACGTGCAGGAGCGACTTCGCGACGCGGCCCGACGTGAAGTGCGGCCACGACCAGTGCTCCTTGTGATCCATCACCTGGAGCAGCGCCTCGCGGAACTCGTCTCGCGTCATCGCGCTCATCGTATGCGCTGAAAGAGCCAGTCCGCGAACAGCGCGCGTTTCTTGCCGCGCAACGAGCCACGCGGTTCGACCTCGGTGTCGAAGCGGACGGAGAGCGTCTTCTGCGCGCGCGCCAGCCAGTCGGGGAGTTGCTCGAGAGCCACCGAGCCCAGCTCGAGGGCGTCCTGCCGCGCGCCGCCGGGACCGAACCGGGTCGAGGTGATCTCTCCCGAGGTGGTGACGCGCGAGAGGCTCATCGACCACCAGGAGTCATCGCCGCTGTCGACGCGCAGCGAGCCCTGGTAGCGGGGCACGTTGCTGCCGTTGGCCTCGCGACTCGACACGGAGAGCTGCACGTCGAGGCGCGTCAGCTCGAGGCCGAGCACCTCGCGGGCGAAGTCGAGCGCGGGGCTCTGGCGTTCCTTCTCTTCGCGGCGGTGCGCCACCGAGCCGAGCAACGTCTGCATCGCCGGCGTCTTCGCCGCGTAGGTCCTCAGGCGGGCGAGGCGCTCGTCCTCCTGCGCTCCCGCGAAGACCGGCATCAGCGCGTCGCTCGAGACCTCGCTGCCGTCGAGCGCGAGCACGGCGAGCATCACCAGCGGCGCGGGCGAGCTCCCCACCACCGCGGCCTGAACCGCCGCCAGCGCGCGCGGGTTCTTCGCCACGCCCTCGAGCTTGAGCCGCTTCTGCTTCGAGCCCCACGCGTAGGCCTCGAGGTCGAGCAGCACCCTCAGCGCCTGTGCCCAGTCTTCGGCGAGCGCCGTGGAGCCACCCATGAACTCGCGCAGGAACACCTTCGCCGACGTCTGCGGCCCCTCGGCGAGGTGCTCCAGCAGCAGCGTGATGACCGGCACCGGGAGCGACTGGCAGCGCCGCGCGACGTGCCACACGCCGCTCCCTCGAGCGTCCAGGAACGACAGCACCCGGTCGACCACCAACGGCGGATCGACGTCGGCGGGCAGGCGCCTGAGCGCGTCGAGCCAGGCCTTACTCGCGAGCGCCTCGTGCGCCTGGGCGCGGGTGAGCAGGCGCGGCGCCATTCACTTCTTCCCGTTGAGCTGCTCGGCCTCGGCGCGGAAGTACGCGGTGGTGAGCACGTCGAGCATCGGCGCGTCGCCCTGCTGGTTGCGATCTTTGGCCAGCTTCTCGAGCGCGATCATCCGCTCGAGGTGCTGCTTCGCCGCGGTCGGGTCGGTGTCCTTCTGGGCCTCGTAGATGCGGCGGCTCCACGTGGCGGCGGCGTCGGCGCTGATGTTGCCCTGGCGGTAGGCGCTGTGCGCGAGGCCGAACGCCTGTTGCGCGAAGCTGAGCTTCTGCTGCGCGGCGCCCGGCCCGGTGCTCGGCGCAGGCTGCGGGGAGATTGGCTGCTGGACCGGCCGCGGCTTCTCGGCGGGTGACGGGCCCAGCGCAGCGGGCTTCGGCGGCGGGGGCGTGACCTGCGACAGCAACACCAGACTCACGAGCGAGAGCGTCATCGGCGACGTCCTTCCTGGAAGGTGACTTCGAGTTCCATGCGCTTTCCGTCGCGCATGATGGCCGCGGTGACCGTCTCACCCGGCCTCGCCTGCATCAACACGAACATCAGGTCTTCGACCGAGCCCACGTCGAAGGTGCCCAGCTTGATGATCACGTCACCGCGGCGCAGCCCGGCCTTCTCGGCGCCACCACCGGCGCGCACGTCGTCGAGCAACACGCCCTTCATCCCCGGTGGCGGGCCTCCATAGTTGGGCACGGTGCCGAGTGAGGCGTTGAAGCTGCGCGCGTCGCCCCGGCCCGCCGGCTCGGGGATCTTGTTGTACGTGAGCGTCGCGTTTCCCAGCGCGCGAGTGAGCGTGGCGATGACCTCCGAGACCTTCGCCATGCCCGCGGCGTTCAGCTTCGCCGGGGCATCCGATGGCTTGTGGTAGTCGCCGTGCGCGCCGGTGAAGAAGTGCAGGACCGGGATCCCCGCCGTGTAGAACGACATGTGATCGCTGGGCCCGTAGCCGTCACCGCTGGCGCCGCACTCGACCCTCGCCGCCGCGCACGCTGACGAGATGAGGCCCGCGAACTCGGGCGCGGAGTTGCTGCCGAGCACCGACAACGTGTTGCCGCGCAGCCGGCCGACCATGTCGAGGTTGAGCATCGCCGTCGCGCCCTCGAGCCAGGTGGGCTTCGACTTCACCAGCGCGGCCGAGCCGAGCACGCCCTCTTCTTCGCCGCTGAAGGAGACGATCACCACGTCGCGCGTCAGGGTCTCGCGTTGCGCAACGAGCGTCTTCGCGATCTCCAGCAGCGTGGCGGTGCCCGAGGCGTTGTCGTCGGCGCCGAGGTGCGGAGTCACCTTGTCGGGCGCCAGCGAGTTCGGGCCACCGAAGCCGAGGTGATCGTAGTGGGCGCCGATGATCACCGGCCCGCCCTGCCCCTTGTTCCCCGCGCTGATGCGGCCGACCACGTTGAACGCCTGCGACTTCTCGAACTGCAACGCCACCGACAGCGCGAGCTCGACGCGCTTCTTCGTCTCGAGCTTCGGCCACACCGCCTCGAGCGCCTTGCGCTTGACGACCAGCACCGGGATTCCGGCGTCGCCGGTGGTGCCTTCGGGGCGCAGCGAGGGGAGCGCCGCTTCAGGCATCGGCTCCTTCTTCGTGGGATCGCTCGGCACCGGCCAGTCGACGATCACCAGCGCCCTGGCCCCCAGCGAGCGCGCGACGAACGCCTTCTTGCGGAGATCTCCCGCGCGGCGCTGCGCTTCGGGCGAAGCGAGCTTCTCGTGCTCGGGCACGAAGCGGCGGGCGATCACGATCTTCCCCTTCGCGTCGAGGCCCTTGAAGTCGTCGAGCCCGAGTTCCTTGTCCTGAAGTGCCCATCCCGCGAGCACGGCGGCGCCCTTCACCGAGCCCTGAGCGCTCCACCCCACCGCGGTGAAGTCGGCCGCGGCGACCTTCGTGCCGGCAACGGCGAGCGCGCTCCCGGAGTCGTTCACCTTCGTCGTCACCTCGAACGGCGCGCGGTACGACCCCTCGACGCCCAGCGGCTCGAGCTGCAGCGCCTTGAAGCGCGCCTCGAGCCAGGCCCCCGCGGCCTCGAGCCCCCTGGTGCCCACGCCGCGACCTTCACGCGCGGGATCGGCGAGCCACGTCGCGTCGTCGAGGATCCGCTCGGCCGCGCCGTCGGGCTTCTTCGGCTCGTGATCGTTCCACCTGGTGATGAACAGGTTGGTGTCTGACTGGCCCTCGGCGGTCATGCGGTTGCTCGCGAAGATCAGCCACTGGCCGTCGGGCGAGAACATCGGGAACCCGTCGAAGCCTTTGGTGTACGTGATGCGCTCGAGCTGCGTGCCGTCGGTGTTGATCGCCCACAGATCGAAATCGCGGCCCTTCGGATCTCCGTAGTTGCTCGAGAAGATGATCCGATCGCGGTTGGGGAAGAAGAAGGGCGCGAAGGACGCGGCGTTCAAATACGTGACCTGGTGCGCGTCGCTGCCGTCGGCGTTGCCCACGTACAGCTCGAGCTTCGTCGGTCGCACCAGCCCCTGCGCGAGCAGCCCGCGGAAGTCTTCGAGTTCCTTGCCCGCCTTCGGTCGCGACGCGCGCCAGACCAACTTGCTGCAGTCGTGGTTGAAGAACGCGCCGCCGTCGTAGCCGGGCGTGAAGGTGAGGCGCTTCACGTTCTTCCCGTCCTTGTCCATGCGGTACAGCTCGATGTCGCCGTCGCGTACCGAGGTGAAGACGATCGAGCCGTCCTTCGCGCACACGGTGGCCTCGGCGTCGTAGCCGGGCGCGTCGGTCAGGCGCGTCAGATCACCCGTGCCGTCAGCCTTGCGCTTGAAGATGTCGTAGCTGTCGTAGAGCGCCCACACGTAGCCCTGGCTCATGTCGGGCTTCGGAGGGCACGCGTCGCCGCCGAGGTGCGTGGACGCGTAGAGGATCTCTTCGTCGCCGGCGAGCGAGTGCGCGCAGGTCGTCGCCCCCTTCCCGCTCGAGAACAACGTCGGCGTCGGCGTGGGCACCAGCGCACCATCGACGATCAGCGGCATGGTGTAGATGCGATCGCACTGCTCGGCGCCGACGCGGCGCTGGAGCGTCACGCCTTTGCCGTCGAAGCGCCAATACGCCTCGGCGTTCTCGCCTCCGAAGGTGAGCTGGGTGAGCTCGGCGAAGTGCGTCTCTTCGACGGCCTTCACGGGCGCAGGCGGAGGTGTGGTGACGACCGGCGCAGTGGCGCACGTGGTGAGCGACACGATCAGCAGGAGTCGTTTCATGGCGCAGACTTCTAGCCGCTCTCCGCTACATTCGACTCATGAGCGATCAGCCGGCCTTCATTCGCGAAATCGACACGCTGATTCGCGCGCGCTACCCGCTGCTGTACCTGGTCACCTTCGAAGAGCAGCGCGTCGAGGCGCTGATGGGCGAGCTGGCGCGGAGCCAGGGCAAGGAGCTGGTGGAGTGGAGCGCGACGCGCGGCCTGAGCACCTTCGTCGGCCACCAGCGCGGCGCCCCCGTCGAAGACACCGCCGAGCCGGTGAAGGCCCTGCTGCAGATCCAGAAGCTCTCGAAGCCTTCGATCGTGCTGCTGAAGGACTTCCACCGTCACCTCGAAGAGCCGCTCGTCGTGCGTGCGCTGCGCGAGCTGGGGAACGCGCTGAAGTCGGCGTACACCACGGTGCTGGTGATCGCGCCGACCCTGCGGCTGCCCGAAGAGCTCGAGAAGGACGTGTCGGTCATCGACGTGCCGCTGCCGACCAAGGCCGATCTGATGCAGTTGCTGCGCGACATCGCGCGCATGGTCACCAAGAGCCGCAAGGCGACGGTCGAGCTGAACGCTGAGCAGGCCGAGTCGCTGATCTCAGCCGCGCACGGGCTCACGCTGTCGGAAGCCGAGAACGCGTTCGCCAAGGCCATCGCGCGCGACAACAAGCTCGACGGCTCGGACCTGAAGTTGATCCTCGACGAGAAGAGCCAGGTCATTCGCAAGTCGGGGCTGCTCGAGTACCACGCGACCGATCAGGCGCTGAACGACGTCGGCGGGCTCGCCACGCTCAAGAAGTGGCTCGATCGCCGGAAGAACGCGTTCTCTGACGCCGCGCGCGAGTTCGGCCTGCCGTCACCCAAGGGCGTGCTGCTGCTCGGCGTGCAGGGCTGCGGCAAGAGCCTCACCGCCAAGGCGATCGCCACGAGCTGGAAGCTGCCGCTGGTGCGCCTCGACATGGGCCGCATCTACTCGGGCCTCGTGGGCAGCTCCGAAGAGAACCTGCGCAAGGCGATCCGCGCGGTCGAGAGCCTCGCGCCGGTGGTGTTGTGGGTCGACGAGGTGGAGAAGGGCCTCGCCGGCGCGGGTGGCGGCAGCAGCGACACCGGCGTCTCGGCGCGCGTGTTCGGCACGCTGCTCACCTGGCTGCAGGAGAAGACGTCGCCGGTGTTCGTCGTGGCCACCGCGAACCGCATCGAGTCGCTGCCGCCCGAGCTGCTGCGCAAGGGACGCTTCGACGAGATCTTCTTCGTCGATCTCCCCAGCGAGCAGGAGCGCACTGACATCCTCAAGATCCAGCTCAGCAAACGAAAGCGCGACCCGGCGAAGTTCCCCATCGCCGAGCTGGCGAAGGCCACCGTGCAGTTCAGCGGCGCGGAGATCGAGCAGGTGGTGATCGCCGGCCTCTACGACGCGTTCGCCGACGGCGTGGAGCTCACGCCGGCACACCTGATCAACGCCGCGAAGGAGACCCCTCCGCTCGCGGTCACCATGGCTGAAGACGTTGCGCGGCTCCGGGAGTGGGCGCGCACCAGAACCCGACCTGCGAGCTGACGACATGACCACGACCGACTTCTGGCATCAGGCAAGTGACGGCAAGGCGCTCTTCGTGCGCAAGGTGCAGCCGACGGGCACCCCGCGCGCGGTGATCCACATCTCGCATGGGCTGGGCGAGCACTCCGAGCGGTACCTCCGCGTCGCCGAGCAGCTCGCGGCGCAGGGCTACGTCGTCTTCGCCAACGATCACCGCGGCCACGGCAAGACCGCCGCCACGCCCGACGAGCTCGGCTTCTTCGGCGCCGGCGGCATCCACCGCGTGGTCGACGATCTCGCCGAGCTGATGCGCCGCGAGAAGAGCGAGCACCCGCAGCTCCCCTTCGTGCTCTTCGGCCACTCGATGGGCTCGTACCTCGCGCAGGAGCTGATGTTGCGCCACGCGAAGGAGATGGTGGCGGTGGTGCTCTCAGGGTCTGCCGGCAAGCCGAGCTTGATCGCCGCCGCTGGTCGCTACGTCGCTCGCCTCGAGCGACTCCGGCTGGGGCCATTGGGCAAGAGCGGGCTGCTGCGCGGGCTGTCGTTCGACGCGTTCAACAAGCCGTTCGCGAAGCTGGGGCCGACGAAGTTCGAGTGGCTCAGCCGCGATCGCGCCGAGGTCGACAAGTACGTCGCCGATCCGCTGTGTGGTTTCGACGCGACGACGGCGCTGTGGGTCGGGCTGCTCGATCTCCTCGGGGAGATCTCACGGCCCGAACGGCAGGCCCAGCTCCCGAAGTCGCTGCCGGTGCGCATCATCTCGGGCGGCGAGGACCCCGCGAACGAGCGCGCGAAGGGTGCACGGCAACTCGCGGCGGCGTTGCAGGCAGCGGGCCTGTCGAAGGTCGAGCTGAAGGTCTACGAGGGCGCGCGCCACGAGCTGCTCAACGAGACCAACCGCGACGAAGTGACCGCGGACCTCATTTCCTGGCTGAACGCGCACGTTTCGTAGTCGCTGCCCGCTTCGGTTTCGAGCTCTTCGCGGGGACGAGCTTGTGCGCCCGGCGAGCCCAGACGCTGAACAGCTCGGGGTCGTCGTAGAAGCCCTCGGGCACGACGATCCACTGCGCCATCGTCATCGGCTTCGCCTGGCCGTCGTAGGTCCACGGGTGGCCGCCGAGCTCGATCAGCTCCGCGCGCGCGGCGTCGTCAGCGAGTTTGAAGATCACCTCATCGTCAGAGACGATGCCCGCGAACATGCCGCCGTTCGGCGCGAAGAAGCCGTGACCTCCGAACATCTTGCGCGCGGTGAACTCGAGGTCGGCGCACGCATCGGTCAGCAGGTCGAGTGAGCGGGACATGGTCGGGACTCCATTCAGCCAAGGCGGAGGAAGTAGACGTCTTGATCGCCGACCATCAGGAAGAGCACCCGCAGTCGGCTCGAGTAGTGGAGCTTGGTGTGCACGCCGGCGCCCGAGCTCGCAGGCGCGAGCCCGGTCACGGGGATGACGTCCATGTCCCAGGTGGTGGTGGTGTTGGGTGTGATGCGGAAGACCTTCTGAGGTCCCTCGGTCCCACCGTTGTAGAAATAGAAACGCTCGGCGTCAGGGTCGTAGAGCAGGTTCGAGCCGAGGAACATCGGCGCGGCGGCCTGAAAGTCGGTCCACGCGCTCGACGGGTTGAAGCTCACGGCGCTCTTCGTCCACGGCGTGGTGGTCGGGTCGACGACGGTGGAGTTGATCGCCCCACCGACGCTCCAGTTGTCACCGGAGCTCAGGTGGAAGATGCGGTTGCGCTTCGAGTCCCACGCATGCCCCGCGCGAGCGATGGAACCGGTGCCGCTCAACGGCCCTGAGGTCCACGCCATCGTCATCGGGTCGAGCTTCGACCACTGATCGGAACTCAACGTCATGAACTCGCCGTTCATGATGAAGGTCACGCGGTTGGTGTGGTTCGGGTACGTCATCGCGGGATCCCAGCGGTTGGTCACGGGATCGAAGCCGTCGGTCACAGGGTGATCGTACGCACCCGAGCCGAAGAAGCGGCCGCCGAGCAGCATGTAGCGACCGAGCTGGGGAACCCACCAGTTGTACCAATACGTGTGGCGCGGAGCCGGCGTGCCGTCGGGCATGTAGGGCTGCGTGCCGACGGTGTCCCAGCCCGTCGCGTCGGAGGCGGCCTTGCGCTCGACCCACGCGGGCGCGTCGACGTCGAGGCGAATGCTCATCACGCGGTTGTTGGTGAGGTTGCCGCCGTGGCCACCGTTCGCCAGAGAGCACGCCTCGAGGCCCGTCACGTCGTCACGCCACGCGAGCCCGCCGTAGTCGCGCACCTCGTGGGGCACGGCGGTCGAAGGCACCTGACGCCACTCGAGCAGCGGCGCGTCCTTCAACCAGGTCGGCACCGTCAGCACGACGCCCGCGTCAGGGAGCCCCGCGTCGAGCTCGGTGGCTCCGGCGTCGAGCTCGCCTCCATCTGGCTGCGCGCCCACGTTCCCGACGCAAGCGCTGGCACCAGCAACGAGGAAGACGAGCAGCAGAGTTCGCACGCCGCGGAGCCTACTTCGACAGGCCCTTGAGCCCCTCGATCAGGAAGTTCACCGACTTCTCGACCATCGCGGTGAAGGGCGGCTTGAGCAGGTTGTACGCGGGGCTCGCGCGGCTCGCGACGAGCACGCTGCGCAGGTGGCTGAACGTCTCGAAGCCCTTCACGCCGTGGTACGCGCCCATGCCGCTGGGGCCGACGCCGCCGAAGGGCAGCTCTTCCTGCGCGAAGTGCACCAGGGTGTCGTTCACGCACGCGCCGCCGCTCGTCACCTTGCGCAGCACGCCGTCGACGCGGTCGGTGTCGTCGTCGAAGTAGTAGAACGACAGCGGGCGCGGGCGGCCGTTGATGCGCGCGATCGCCTCGTCGACGCGGTCGTACGTCTCGATGGGGAGAATCGGCCCGAAGATCTCTTCCTGCATCACCAACATGTCGTCCTTCACGTCGAGCAGGATCACCGGCGCGAACGCCCGCGAGCCGGCTTCCACCGTGAAGGTCTCGATCGCCCGCGCGCCCTTCGCCTTCGCGTCTGCCACCAGCGCTTCCATGCGCTTGAGGCCGCGATCGCTGGCCATCGTGGTGTAGCCCTTGCCGTTGGGATGCTGGCGCTGAAGCTGCGCCTTCAGCTTCTCGGCGAACGCCTCGGCCTTCGCCTTCGGCACCAGCGCGTAGTCGGGCGCGATGCAGGTCTGACCCGCGTTGTAGGTCTTGCCGATCGCGATGCGCTCCGCCGCGCGCTCGATGTTGAAGCTCTCGTGCACCAGCGCCGGCGACTTGCCTCCCAGCTCGAGCGTGGTGGGCACGAGGTTCTCGGCGGTGGCCTTCGCCACGAGGCGGCCGACCTGCGTCGAGCCGGTGAAGAGGATGTGGTCGAACGGCAGCGCGGTGACCTCGCGCGCGACGTCGGGGCCGCCGAGCACCACCGCGAACTCCTCGGGGCGGAAGAACTCGCTGACCGCGCGGCTGAGCAGCTCGGACGTCTTCGGCGTCAGCTCCGACGGCTTGAGCAGCACGCGGTTACCGGCCGCCAGCGCCGCGCTCGCCGGAGCCAGCGCCAGGTTCACCGGGTAGTTCCACGGCGAGATGATCGCCACCACGCCCAGCGGCACCGGCTCGATGAACGCGTGCGACGGCACGAAGAGCGGGTGCGAGCTCACGGTGCGGCGCTGCATCCACTCCCGCACGTGCTTGCGCGCGGCCTTGGCGCCGTCGAGCGGAATGAGCACGTCGGCCGAGCGCGACTCGAACGCGACGCGGTGACCGAAGTCGTCGCTGATCGCCTTCACGATGTCGTCGGCGTACTTGACGATCAGCTTCTCGAGCCGCAGCAGGAGATCTTCGCGAGCGTCGGCGTCGAGGTACGACTTCTCGTTCGCGGCCTTGCGGAGCACATCGTACGCGCGACGAACCGCGCCCACTTCGTTCGGAGCCTGCATGGTGTTCTCCAGGGTGAGTCTTCGCCGCCGACCTTCACGCGTTGGCGCGCGAGCGTCAATCGACCCGGCCGCTCAGCGCGGGAAGTCGGGGAGCCGCCCGTCGAGCACCACGCGACGCTGCTGCAGCGCCTCGGTCGGCTGCCGGCGCGCGATCATCAGCGCCCGCTCACACTCGGCCCACACCAGCGGCCCGAGCAGCTGCCAGTTCGGAGGATCCACCACCGTCAGCTCGAGCAGCCCGAAGGTGAACTTCACGTCCTTCTTCGGTTCGGCGTCGGCTGGCGTCACCGCGGCCACCTTCGCCGTCAGCACCTCGCGCAGCTTCGGCAGCAGGTCCACGTTCACCGGCGCGTCGGCGGTGGGCCCGAGCAGAATCGCGAAGCCGTCGGTGTGAATGCGCACCACCTTCGCGGTGGGGCACACCTGCTTCATGCCCTCCACCATCGCCTTCAGCGCGGCGTCACCGGCCTTGAAGCCGTAGCGCATGTTGAAGAGCGTGAACTCCAGCGGGTCGACCAGCACCGCGCCGATCACCCAGCCGTCGGCGTGACCGTGCGTGGAGAGGTCGAACTCCTCCTTCATCAACATCCCCTGGTTGAGCGCCAGCGCGTGGATGGCGCCCGTCACCGCATCGGGGGTGCCGCGCCGATGCAACTCGGCGTCGACGAGCTGATCGACCAGCCACGTCGGCCCGTCGGCCCGCCCCTGCGCCGTGGGGAACAGGGCGAGCAAGGCCTTCTCACTGCGCTCGGTGATGGAGTGGCTCACTCGACGGTTACGCTCTTGGCGAGGTTGCGCGGCTGATCGACGTCGGTGCCGCGGAGATCGGCCACGTGGTAGCTCAACAGCTGCAGCGGGATGGTCGCGATCAACGGCGCCACCAGCGCGCTCGTCTTCGGGATCTCGATGAAGTCGTTGGCCAGCGACTTGGCGTGCTCGTCACCCTCTTCGACGACGGCGATCACCTGCCCGCCGCGCGCGCGCACCTCTTCGATGTTCCCGATGATCTTCTCGTAGTGGATGTGCGGCTCGCGCGGCGCGATCACCACCACCGGCAGCTTCTCGTCGATCAGCGCGATCGGCCCGTGCTTCATCTCGCCGCCCGCGTAGCCCTCGGCGTGGATGTACGAGATCTCCTTGAGCTTCAGCGCGCCCTCGAGCGCCACGGCGTGCATCGGCCCGCGCCCGAGGAAGAGGAAGTCCTGCGCGTTGAGGTACTTGCGCGCGATGTCCTTCACCTTCGCTTCGGTATGCAGCACCTGCTCGACCACCTTCGGCACCTCGGCCAGCAGCGTGAGGTGCTTCTGGCCCTCTTCCTTGCTCAACGTGCCGCGCAGGCGCCCCAGCTTGATCGCCAGCAGGTAGAGCCCGATGAGCTGGGTGGTGAAGGCCTTGGTCGACGCCACGCCGATCTCCGGGCCGGCGTTGGTCAGCACGGTGAAGTCGGCCTCGCGGGTCATCGCCGAGCCGACCACGTTGCACAGGGTCATCGTCGCCGCGCCGCGCGCCTTCGCTTCACGCATCGCCGCCAGCGTGTCGAGCGTCTCACCCGACTGGCTGATCGCCACCGCGAGCTGCGACTTGCTGACGATCGGGTCGCGGTAGCGGAACTCGCTGGCCAGCTCGACCTCGACCGGCAACCGCGCCAGCGTCTCGATCATCCACTTGCCCACCAGGCCCGAGTGCCACGAGGTGCCGCACGCCAGAATCCACACGCGCTCGAGCGACTTCGCCTGCGCGTCCGACAGCGACCAGCCGTCGAAGTGCACGTCGCCTTCCGACCGCAACACCCGGCCCCGCAGCGTGTCGGCGACCGCGCGCGCCTGCTCGCAGATCTCCTTGTGCATGAAGTGCTTGTGGCCACCCTTCTCGGCCATGCCCGGCGTCCAGTCGATGCGCACGTGCTTGCGCTCGATCTTCGCGCCCGCGCGGTTGCTCAGCTCGATGCCTTCCTTCGTCACTACCGCGACGTCGCCATCTTCCATGAAGACCACGTCGCGCGTGTACTCGAGCAGCGCCGGCACGTCGGAGGCGACGAAGTTCTGCCCTTCGGCGTAGCCCAGCACCATCGGCTGCGCCTCGCGCGTACACACGATGCGGGTCGGGTCGGCCTCGCTGATCGCCACCAGCGCGTAGGTGCCCTTGATCTGCGCGGTCGCCGCGCGCACCGCGTCGACCAGCGACTTGCCGCCCTGCTGCGCTTCACGAATGAGGTGGGCGAAGACCTCGGAGTCGGTCTCCGACGCGAAGACGTGCCCCTTCGCCCGCAGCGCCGCCTTCAGCGCGAGGTGGTTCTCGATGATGCCGTTGTGCACCACCGACACGCCCTCGAAGGTGTGCGGGTGCGCGTTCTCGTCGCTCGGCCGGCCGTGCGTGGCCCAGCGGGTGTGCCCGATGCCGACGCGGCCTTTGGGCATCTCGGTCGAGACCTTGCCCTCGAGGTTGCGCAGCTTGCCGGTCGCGCGCACGACGGTCAGCGCGCCGTCGTTGAGCACCGCGACGCCCGCCGAGTCATAGCCGCGGTACTCGAGGCGCTTGAGCCCACCGACGAGAATCGGCGCAGCCTGCTGATCACCGACGTAGCCAACGATTCCACACATGGTTCGACTCCTTCGAAGAGGTCAGCCCTGCTTCAGCCCGGCGAGCACCTTGCGACGGCGCTCGGCCCAGCCTTCCTTCGTGGTCTGCGGCGTGCGCGAGAGCGACAACGCCCCCGCCGGCACGTCTTCCGTGATGGTCGAGCCGGCGCCGATGAAGGCCCCGTCACCCACCCGCACCGGCGCGACGAGCTGCGTGTCGGACCCGATGAAGACGCCCGCGCCGAGCACGGTCTCGTGCTTGTTCACGCCGTCGTAGTTGCAGGTGATGGTGCCCGCGCCGATGTTGCAGCCCGCGCCGATGTCCGCGTCGCCGAGGTACGCGAGGTGGCCGGCCTTGGTGCCCTTGCGCAGCCGCGCCTTCTTGGTCTCGACGAAGTTGCCGACGTGCACGCCCTCTTCGAGCACCGAGCCCGGGCGCAGCCGCGCGAAGGGACCCACGTGGCACTTCGGCCCGACGACCGCTTCTTCGAGCACCGAGTACGGCTTCACTTCCGCGCCGTCGCCCAGCGTGGTGTGCGTCAACACCGCGCCCTGCCCGATGATCGCGTTGGCGCCGATCTCACACTCGCCGTGAATCGAGACGTTGGGGCCGATGGTGGTCTCCGGGCCGATCTCCACGCCCGCGTCGATGAAGGTCGAGGCCGGGTGCATCAGCGTCACGCCCGCGCGCATGTGGCGCAGGTTGATGCGATCGCGAATCACCTCGGCCCGCTGCGCGAGCTCGGCGCGATCGTTGACGCCCGCGGTCTCTTCGGCCGGCGCTTCGATCACCGCCACCTCGCCCACCTTCGCCGCCTGCGAGACGATGTCGGTGAGGTACAGCTCGCCCTGCGCGTTCTGCGGCGTCAGGCGCTCGAGCGCCCCCCACAGGAACTTCGCGTCGACCACGTAGATGCCCGCGTTGACCTCGTTGATCACCAACTGCTCGGGCGTCGCGTCCTTGTGCTCGACGATGCCTTCCACCCGACGGTTGGCGCCCCGCAGCACGCGGCCGTAGCCGGTGGGATCCGCGAGCCGGCAGCTGATCATCGCCAGCGGCCCCTTCGCCGGGTTGTACGCCGCGAGCAGCCGCTTGAGCGTGTCGACGGTCAGCAACGGCACGTCGCCATAGAGAATGAGCACCGCGCCGTTGAAGCCGGTCAGCGCCCCGCGCGCGGCGGCCACTGCGTCACCCGTGCCGCGCTGCTGCGCCTGCAACGCGAACTGGAGCGGCTGTGCCGGGAACCCCGCGGTCAGCGCCGCCTTCACTTCGTCAGCCTGATGACCGACGACCGCCACCACCTGCTGGGCGCCGAGCTCATAGGCGCTGGTGATGGGGTACCAGGCGAGGGGCCTCCCGAGGATCGGGTGGAGCACCTTCGCGCGATCAGACTTCATCCGCGTGCCCTTCCCAGCGCACAGCACGACAGCAGCGAGCGATTGGGTCATGCGTCACCCTTTGGCAAGGGCACCGCTTCGGGTCAATGACGGCTCGCGCCTGCGTGCCTGCGCGCGTCCTTCAGCTCGACCTTCACGTGCAGCTCTCCAGAGCGCGGCGCGACGGCGATGCGGAAGTTCGGCTTGAGGAAGGTCGACACGCTCAGGAAGTCCCCACGTCGCGTCAGCACCAGCTCGTCCGGGTTCGGGGTGAGGCTGGTGCTGTTGTCGTGGTGGATCTGCATGACGCGCCACGTCAGCACGACGCATGCCATGTGCGCACGAACGTTAATTCAAGCACTTGCAGCGTCAGCGAGGCTGGGGGTGTGGCATGTGTGCCAGAGAGGTGTCGACAGGTGTGCGCGGGCTGACACGGGGGTAAAGGCGGCCCCCATGCGCGCCCTGACGTTGATCGCCGTGCTGGCCCTGCCCGCCTTCGCCGCTCGCCCCTGGTCCGGAGGTGCCGTCGCCGCGGCCCACCCACTCGGCAGCGCCGCGGGGCGCGAGATGCTGGAAGCGGGCGGCAACGCGGTCGATGCGGCCGTCGCCGCCGCCTTCACCATGGCCGTCGTCGGGCCGTACCACTCGGGCCTCGGCGGCGGCGGCTTCGCGGTGGTGCACCTCGTGAAGGACGGCACCGAGATGGCCTTCGACTTCCGGGAGGTGGCGCCCGCGAAGGCCACCCGCGACATGTACCTCGTCGACGGCAAGCTGGTGCCCGAGAAGGCCACCGATGGCGCGCTGTCGATCGCAGTGCCCGGCGCGGTGAAGGGCTACCTCGAGCTGCACGCGAAGTACGGCAAGCTCCCGCGCGCGAAGGTGCTGGCGCCGGCGATCCGCGCCGCGACCCAGGGCTTCGTGGTGACGCCCAAGTACCGCGACCTCGCGACGAAGCGGCAGTCGTGTCTGCAGCAAGACCCCGAGGCGGCCCGCATCTTCCTGCGTGACGGCGCCGCGCCGGCGATCGGTACGGTGCTCAAGCAGGCCGACCTCGCGAAGACCCTCACCGCGCTCGCGAAGCAGGGCGCCGCGCCGTTCTACGAAGGGGCCATCGCGAAGGCGATCGTCTCCACGGTGGAGGCGAAGGGTGGCGTGCTCAGCGCCGACGATCTGAAGCAGTACCACACCACCTGGCGCACGCCGCTGGAGGGCCGGTACCGCGGGCATCGCATCGTCACCATGCCTCCGCCGAGCGGGGGCGGGCTGGCGATGCTCGAGACCTTCGGGTTGCTCGAGGCGCGCGGCGTGAAGGGCCCGGCGTCGCGCGAAGTGGAGGCCGTGCACACCTTCATCGAGGCGCTGCGACTGGCCTACGCCGATCGCGGCCGCTACGTCGGCGATCCCGCCTTCGTGGAGGTGCCCGTCGAGCGCCTGCTCAGCGGCGCGGCGCTCGGAGAATTGAGCACGAAGATCGATCCGAAGAAGGCAACCCGCTCGAACACCCTGACGCTCGAGGCGCCGATCGACCCCTCGAAGAAGAACACCACTCACGTGTCGGTGATCGATCGCGACGGCAACGCGGTCGCGCTGACCACCACCATCAACTACTACTTCGGCAGCTGCGTGGTCGCGAAGGGCACCGGCGTGCTGCTCAACGACGAGATGGATGACTTCGCCGCGCAGCCCGGCGTGCCGAACACCTTCGGGCTGGTGATGGGCGAGGCCAACGCCATCGCGCCGGGCAAGATCCCCACCTCGTCGATGACGCCCACCCTGGTGTTCATGAAGGGCCGCGATCGAGAGGTGCTGCTCTCGGTCGGCTCTCCGGGCGGATCGACCATCCCCACCACGGTGATGCAGGTGATCAGCAACGTCATCGACGGCGAGCTCGACGTGGTGCGCGCAGTGGGACGCGGCCGCATTCACCACCAGTGGCTGCCCGACGAAGTGTGGGTCGACCCCGACGGCCTCGACCCCGCCACCCAGCGCGCGCTGGAAGCGATGGGCCACACCTTCCGCAAGCTGCCCGGCTGGGGCGACGCCGAGGCCGTGATGGTCGATCCAGTGACCGGCCTGAAGACCGCCGCGTCGGATCCCCGCAACGAAGGCCAGCCCGCTGGGCAAGAATGACCGCGCATGAGCGCGCCTCTCTTCGACCCTCGCATTCACCCGGCCGCGCTGGCTGATCAGGATCTCGAGACGCTGCAGATCTTCGGCGTGCAGACGGTGATCGCCGTCGCCGACGCCACCGCGCACCCGCCCACCCCCGCGGGCCTGTTCGCGCACTTCGAGGAGCTGCTGGGCAAACAACTGCCGCGGCTCGAGCGATCGGGGCTCAAGGCCTTCGCCGCGCTCGGCGTACACCCCGCGGCGCTCCCGCGCAGAGGCCTGAGCCAGGTGCTCGAGGCACTGCCCGGCTACTTCCGCGGCGGCAAGGTGATCGCCCTGGGCCAGCTCGGCCTGCTCGAGGGCAGCGAGCACGAAGAAGACGCGCTGTTACAGCAGCTCCTGCTGGCGCACCGGTTCCAGAAGCCGGCCATCGTCTCGGCGCCGGGCCGCGAGAAGGAACGCCTCACGCGGCGGCTGCTGGCGACGTTGCAGCGTGCGCGCCTGGCGCCCGAGCGAATCCTCCTCGACGGCGCCGTGGGAGGGACGGTCAAGGCGATCCGCGAACTCGGCTTCTACGCCGGGCTGACGCTGCACCCCGATCACCTCACGGTGGAGAAGGCCGTCGCACTGGTGCGCACGCTGGGGCCCGAGCGGCTGGTGCTCTGCTCGGCGGGCGGCGACGGGGCCAGCGACATCCTCTCGATGGGTCGCGCCGCGCATCGCATGGCGAAGGCCGGCCTGTCGGCGCGGGTCATTCGCCGCGTCACCCGCGACAATGCGGGCACGCTCTTCGGCGTGTGACGGGGTAAGGTCGCCGCGCTTTGGCAGCGGACAACCCCGACCACACCGTCGTCGTACACGTGACGCCGGGCGAGCTCCTCGATCAGCGCTGGCGCATCGAGACCCGCATCGGCCAGGGCGCCATGGGCAGCGTCTTCAAGGGCCGCGACATGCAGGCCAACAAGTTCGTGGCGATCAAGATCCTCGCGCCCGAGCACTGCCGCAAGCCGAAGGTGGTCGCCCGCTTCGAACGCGAGGCCGAGAAGATGACCGGCCTGCGCCACGCCAACATCGTCGCCTTCCACGGGCACGGGCGGCGCGGCGCGCTCCCGTTCATCGTCATGGAGTTCCTCGAGGGCATGACCCTCTCGGAGGTGCTCGAGACGCACGGCGGAAAGATCGGGCTCCCGGAGACGGTGGCGATCGTGAAGCAGATCGCCTCGGGGCTGACGTTCCTCCACCACCACGGGCTGGTGCACCGCGACATCAAGCCGCAGAACGTGTTCTTCGGCGTCGGCGGGAAGATCACCATCCTCGACCTCGGCGTGGTGCGCGATCAGGCGAACCCGGGGCTCACCCGGCCCGGCGCGATGGTGGGCACGCCGTATTACATGTCGCCCGAGCAGATCCTCGGGGTGGAAGACATCGACAAGCGCACCGACGTGTACGCGCTCGCCGCGGTGACCTTCGAGCTGCTCACCGGCCGGCCGCCATACCTCGGCAACAACAACTTCGAAGTGCTCTACGGGCACAAGAACACGCCGCCTCCCGACGCCAGTGGGCTGGTGAAGAGCATCCCGAAGGTGGTGTCGCAGGTGCTGGTGCGCGGGCTCGCCAAGCGGCGCGATGAGCGGCCGGACACCGTGACCGAGTTCGTCGCTGATCTCGAGGCCGCGGCGGGGGTGAAGAAGGTCGATCTCGCGAAGGCCTTCAACGTGGCGCCGCCGGATCAGAAACAGATCACCGCGCAGAAGACGCGGCTGGTGCCGAAGCTCAAGGAGCCCGCCCCGGTGAAGCCGCCGCCGCCCGTGCCGCAGGCCGAGAGCGTGCCGGAAGCGTCGAACAGCGACGTCGTTTCGGTGCCCGGCGTGCCGATGTCCGAGACCGGGCAGTCGGGGGAGCAGAAGACGGTGGTCTTTCGCTTCGACAAGAACGACCGCACCTTCGTCGGCCCGTCACCCGACAAGACCGACGAGCCGACGCGCGCGAGCAACCCCAGCCTCGTGTCGCCGACCTCGGGGCAGCTGCGCGTGGTGGTGACCGCCAAGGGCCAGGCGGTGAACGCGAAGCTGACGGTGGACGGGAAGCCGGGCGGGACGTCTCCGTGCACCCTGACGCTGAGCGCGGGGCCGCATCAGATCCGCATCGAGCTGAGCGGATACCGGAGCATCGAGCGGTGGTCGACCGTGGTGCCGGGCACGTCGACCAACCTGCGCGTGTTCCTCGAGAAGGCCTGACTGTCGCGAGGGCGAACCGGTCCGGTGCCCCCCCACGTGTGGCCCGGTCGCTCGGGAAGTGCTGCGCGGGAGCCGAGAAGAGTCGTCCACCGCACCGGCAAAGGTGGCTCTTTCCTCCGGGAAGTGTTCCGCGGAGGCCGGGAAGTGACCTCCCGCTGACCGGGAAGTGTGGTCCCGTCGCCCGGGAAGTGCCCTGCGGAAGCCGGGAAGTGACCTCCCGCTGACCGGGAAGTGTGGCCCCGTCGCCCGGGAAGTGTCCTGCGGAGGCCGGGAAGTGTCCTCCACCTCACCGGCAAGTGCGGGCCCGTGTGCCTGGACAGCCCCTCACCCCGACCCTCTCCCCGCTCACGCGGGGCGAGGGAGTTAGGGGAGCGGGCCGAAGCCCGCGTCGAGCGACACCGCCGAGAAGGTCCCGGTGAGCGTGCGACCGAACCCGATGTCGCCACCTTCCTGCTCGAAGAGCATCGAGAAGTTCCCGCGCATCATCTCGCCGACTTCCCCGCCCTCGGTGATGACCAGGTCACCCTTCTTCACGCGCGGAAGGTTGCGCACCGGCTCACCACCTGGCGCGTGCGTCACCGCCGTACGCAGCACCCCACCGGGCGCCTCGCCCTCGAGCACGATGCGCGCGCCGGGCTTGAGCGCGATCGACGGCACGCCACCATCTTCCGACACGCCATCGGTCGCCATCGACACCGACACCCGCACCACCACGTCGAGGAACACGCCGCGGTTGCGCAGGTAGGTCACCTGCATCGCCTCCGCGTTCTGCTGCACCTCGACCTTCGAGATGTCGAGCGGGAACACCTCACCCAGCGAACCACCCAGCCCGTTGTCGAGCCCGCACGCCGAGATCAACAACGCCGCGAAGAGCAACCGACGCTTCATCGCTCCACCGCGATCTTCAACTGACCGACGTCGGTGACGGTGAGCCCGGTGCCGGGGTCGACCGCCGGCGGCGCTCGGTACACCACCACCCGCTTGCCGCTCGCGAAGAAGCCGATCTTCGGCGCCCAGCCGCCGTTGGTGTCCACCACCGTCTCGCGCCACGTGCCCGCGATGCGCTGGGTGACGCGGAGCTCGTCTTCCGTGGTGGTGCACGCCGTCTCGGCCACGCCGCTGCGCGGGCTGCAGACGTAGAACGCGATCGCCGGCTCGTGGTTGACGGGGTCCATCGCCAGCGAGGGGTACCAGCCACCGCTCCCCGCGCCGAACACCGGGTCGATGGTGTTCCACGCGGTGCCGTTGGACGAGTTGATGTAGCTGAGCTGGTTGGTGGCCCGATCGACGACCGCGATGCCGTAGCCCTCGGTGGGGTCGTACGCCAGCGACGCGCCGGTCTGGGTGTTGCTGATGTTGAGCAGCGAGCCGCTCGGAGGCGTCCACGTGCCGTTGCTGTTCCGCTTCTGGAAAATGACGTTGATGCCGTTGCTGTCAGAGGTGCCGAACATCTGATCGTGGATGATCGCCGGCTGATCGCCCGCGCCGATCACCATCTGCAGGTGGCCGCCGTACGCGTCCTTGTTGTTGCCGCCCTGCGCGCCGCAGACGCCGGTGGTGGGCAACGGGCTGCCCGACCAGATCTCCACGTCAGAGCCGGCCCAGTCCTGCATCGGGAACTGGCCGTCGTGACCGTCGCGGTAACCGAAGTACAGCTTGCCGGTCGAGTCGAACGCCAGCGCCGGCCACAGGCCCACCAGCAGGCCGCGGTCGCTCACCGGGTTGCCGCACGACACCTGATCGCCCGTGGTGGCGATGACCGTCTCGGTCCACGTCGTGCCGTTGCTGCGCCGCGCGATCGCCGCGTCGCTCTGGAACCAGAAGATCGACTGGCCCATCACGAAGCCGGGCGCGCCGCCGAGGTAGGCCACCACCGGCTCACCGCTCGACGGATCGAAGGCGATCGCCAGGCCCACGAAGCGCTGCACGAACCGAATGGTCTGCGGCGCACCAACCAGCGCGCCCTGCTTCCACTCGACGTACTTGATGTCGTAGTCGGGGTGGCCGGCCATCGTCTCGGTGCCGCGCGGGGTGAGGTACACCACGCCGACGCGCTCGAGCACCGGATCGATCGCCACCGCGAAGTACGTCGCGTCTTTCGCCGTCGCGTCGAGATCGCTCACCGCGAACGGGGTCAGCGCGCCGCCACCACCGCCGGAGCCTCCGCCGCGACCACCGCCCACGCCACCATCGACCGTCATGTTTGGACCACAGCCCGCGAGCGCGAGCAGACCGAGGAGCAACAGGGTTCGAGACATGCGCGGCATCGTAGCCATTTCCCCATCGCTTTCGACTGTGGTGGACACCCCACCCCGGTGAGGGGGACTGTCCTCCTCTTGCCTCGTCAGTGCACAGGGGGAACACTGCGCGCCGCCATGACGCGGGACGAAGAACTCGACGCGCTGGTGAACGACCCCGACGCGCTCGACGGTGAGGTCAGCCGCCGCGTCTTCGTTCACCAGGTGACCTTTCTGGGCGGTGGGGCCGTGCTCCTCGCGGGGTGCAAGGAACCCGAGAAGCCGAAGCCCGCCGCCGAGCCGAACAAGCCCGAGGCGCTCACCACCTCGCACCTCACCTTCACCAACGCCGAGTGGGCGACGCTCACCGCCGCGGTCGATCGCATGTTGCCCCGCGACGAAGACCCCGGCGCGCTCGACGCGAAGGTGCCCGAGTACATCGATCGCATGCTGCAGACCGAGTCGATGGCGCAGATGAAGGCCAACTTCGTGCCCGGCCTCGGCGCCCTCGAGCGTCGCGCGCAGCGCATGTTCCAGAAGCCCTTCGCCCAGTGCACCGCCGCGCAGCAGGACGAGCTGATCACCCTCTTCAAGAACAGCCCCGAGAAGAGCGGCGAGGCGCGCTGGTACGAGATGTTCGTGGTGCTGGTGCTCGAGGGCTTCCTCGGAGACCCCAGCTACGGCGGCAACCAGGGCGAGGTCGGCTGGAAGCTGGTCGGCTTCGAGCTGGTCGGTCGCAACGTCAAGGGTGACCCGAAGCCGCCGTACGACGGCAGCCAGCGGCTCCACCAACTCGTGTGCGGTGGCGGAAAGGGCTGCTGATGTCGAAGGACATGGTCGACGTGTGCATCATCGGTTCGGGCGCGGGTGGCGCGCCGCTGGCGCTCGAGCTGGGGCGCGCGGGCTTCAAGGTGGTGCTGCTCGAGAAGGGCGCCTGGTACCAGCAGACCGACTTCATTCACGACGAGATCCTCAACTCGCGGCGCAACTTCTTCATGCCGCTCCCGTGGGACGAGCCGCACCTGTGGCGCGGCGGCGTCGATCAGCCGTTCTCGCGCACCAACGAAGGGTGGACCGCGAACTGCGTCGGCGGCGGCACGGTGCACATGAGCGGCTTCTTCTACCGGCTCAAGCCCGTCGACTTCCGCATGAAGAGCGAGCTGGGCGCGCCGAAGGGCAGCAACGTCGTCGACTGGCCGATCACCTACAAAGATCTCGCGCCCTATTACGACAAGGCCGAGGCCGAGCTGGGCGTCAGCGGCAACGCGGTGCCCCACCCCTTCCTCGAGCCGCGCACCGGCAACTACCCGATGCCCCCGCTCGCCGAGCACCCGGTGTCGGCCGAGCTCGACAAGGCGGCCAAGACGCTGGGCTGGCACGCCATTCCCACCGCGCGCGGCATCGCCAGCCGGCCCTACCGCGGTCGCGACGCGTGCGTGTACTGCACCCTGTGCGGCAGCTACGGCTGCGAGCACGGCGCCAAGAGCAGCACCGCGGCGTCGCTCATCCCCGCGGCGATCGCCACCGGCAACGTCGACCTGCGGCCGAAGTGCATGGCCACCGAGATCACCGTCGACGAGAAGGGCAACGCGAAGAGCGTGGTGTACCGCGACGCCGACGGCGTGACCCAGGAACAGCCGGCGAAGATCATCGTCTCGTCGTGCACCGCGGTCGAGAGCGCGCGCCTGCTGCTCAACTCGAAGTCGTCGCGCTTCCCCAACGGCCTGGCCAACGACAACGGGCTGGTCGGGAAGAACTTGCTCTTCTCGAGCTTCGGTCAGTCGAAGGCGACCTTCTCGGTGCAGAAGCGCGCGAAGGAGCTGCCGTGGCTGACCAGCTCCATGCCCTTCATCAACCGCTCGCTGCAGGACTTCTACGTGCTGCCCGACGAGCGCTTCGGCTTCCGCAAGGGCGGCACGCTGGGCTTCATGTGGGCCCACCCCAACCCGATCTTCGCGGCCGTCGGCCTGGCGCGGAAGGGTGAGCGCGGCATCTTCGGCAAGGCGCTCAAGGACAAGCTGCGCGAGTACCGCGACAGCCGCATCCTCGAGTTCGAGATCTACGGCGAGTTCCTCTCGAACGATCAGACCTACGTGGGCGTGGACTCGAACGTGAAGGACAAGTTCGGGCTCCCGGTGGCGGCCATCACCGTCACCCGGCACCCGCACGATCTCACGATGACGAAGTTCCTCGTCGAGCGCGGCGAAGAGATGCTGCAGGCCATGGCGCCCGATCGCCTCGATCGCGTGGGCACTGCCGGCGAGACCACCATTCTGCAGGGCGGCACCTGCCGCTTCGGCAAGGACCCCGCGACCAGCGTGCTCGACCCCGACTGCCGCGCGCACGCGGTGAAGAACCTCTACGTGGTCGACGGGAGCTTCCTGCCCACCAGCGGCGGCGTGCCGCTGACGCTCACCATCGCCGCCAACTCGTTCCGCGTGGCCGACAAGCTCATCGCGCGCCTGAAGAAGGGCTGACGCGCGATGGGCTCACTGAATGTCGCGCAGGCGCAGCGGCAGCACGTCGATCTTCATCAGGTAGCGGGTACGCGCGTCGCTCTCGACCTCGATGAGGTGATCGCCCAGCCCCGACAGCTCGGCCTTGCGGCTCACCCAGCCGATCTTCTCGTTCTCGCCCACCAGCGTGCGGCCGGTGACCTCGGTGCGAATGCGCGAGCTGCAGCTGTCTTCGAAGAAGTTGAAGACCGTCTGCTCGCCCGCACCGGCGGTCTCGAAGAGGAACAGGCCGACCGTCACCTCGCTGGGCTCGAAGAGCTGAATGCCCAGCTTGTTCTTCCCCGGGAAGCGGCCCTCGACGTAGCTGCGATCGCCGACGAAGCAGCCCACGGTGGTGCTGCACACGTTCCACTCACCGCCGCACTCGTCCGAGATGCGCGTCCCCACGAATTGTTCGCGAACACTGCCGCAGCCGCAGGCAAGAAGCGCGACGATGATCACCCCAAGCAGTACTTTCATGCGGCTTTCGACCACCTTTTTCATCGAGGAACACTTCATGAAGCGATCGTTGCTCATCGGCTCACTCAGCGCGTTGGCGATTCTTTCGGGTTTTGCAGCATGTGGGAAGCCGCCCGTGGCCTGTGAGGGCGACTCCCTGGTGTCGGCCGCGCAGGTGTGCACCGACCGCGACAGCCTCGGCTTCGCGCAGGAGTTCGGCAGCGGCACCTTCATCGGCCAGCGCCCCCTCGACACGCTGGCGGTGAAGAACGGCGGCATCGCGGACCTCACCATCACCAGCGCCAACTACTCGGGTGACTCGGCCTTCACCGTCACCACCCAGCCCGCGTCGCTGCCCGCCACCATTCAGGGCAACAAGTACTTCTACATGCAGGTGGTCTTCGCGCCGACCGAGGCGAAGCTCTACACCGGCAAGATCGTGCTGCAGAGCAACGGCGAGAACTTCCCCAGCAAGGAGTTCCTGATCAGCGGCTGCGGCGTGCCGACCGACGGCGGCGCCTCGCCCTGCTACCGCGACGGCGGCATGTAAACCGGTCGTCAGGGTCGAAGACGAAGGGGCGCGCGGCTTCGAGCCACGCGCCCCTCTTCATTTCCCGTCGTCGCTCAGCGAATGAAGCCGCACCCGCCGTCGGCGACCGGGCAGCTGCCGGTGCCGCCGTCGAGGGTGAAGGTGCCCGGGTAGGGCGCGAGCCGCTGCGACACGCTGTAGACGATCGGGTCGTTGGTGGTGCGGTGCACCGCCGCGATGTTCGCGAAGAAGGTGCCGCCCGCGGTGCGCGCCGACGAGAAGCACGCGCAGCTGACCGGCGCCGCGGTGTAGGTCGTCGACGAGCCGAGGCTCATCTTGGTGAAGAGCATGCGGCCGTTCGACACGCTCTGCGGGAGGTACCAGGGCGTCAGGCTCTGCCCGTTGAAGGCGTAGATGCGGTTCTGCGCGCCGGCACACAACCCGCCGTCGGCCGCCGGGCCCGCGCCCGAGCAGAAGGTCAACTCGAAGGCGAGCTCGCCGGGCGGCTCGGTGCCACCGTCGGGGTGCGCGAGATTCCACGAGAGCTCCCACGACTGATCGCCCATCGCGCCGCCGTAGCCGAACTGGAAGAGATCCTTGTCGGTGTCGATGGCGTCGTAGTCGTCGAGGCCGCGCAGCCCCTTCGGGTTCATGAACCAGTCGGAGTCGAGGTACTTGCCGTAGCCGTAGGTGAGCTCGCCGCTGCTGACGGTGGTGGTACCGCCGAGCGCGACGTTGACCGGGCCCCCGAGGCGCGCCGCTTCGTCGACGTCATCACGCCACTCGAGTTCCATCGTCCAGTCGCGGTCGTCGGCGTACTTCTGTTCGCCCTGCCCTTCGTCGCTGAAGACCACGATGAACTCGGTCGCGGTGTTCGCCGCGACCGGAATGGCACCGACGAAGTTCCTCAGCTCGGTGATGCGGGGCAGCTCTTCACTGCGCTGCGCCCACAGGCACTGCGCGGGGTCGCTCAAGCCGCAGATCTTGTCGATCAACATCGGCTCGGCGTCGTCGGCTTTGGGGCACGCGGTGGCGTTGGTGATGCAGTTGGTCTGACGGTCTTGCGCCGTGGTGCCCATCGTCACGCGCTTCGTCACGCGGAACAGACGCGCCGGGGTGTCGCTCAGCGGGGGGAACCGGCCGCCCGACGTCGAGGCCGTCACCTTGTAGCGGAAGGTCGAAGGTGACGCGCGCGCGGGGAGGTTCACCACGAAGTACTCCTCGTCGGGCACGTGGGCGAGCTTGCCGGTGACGCTCACCTTGCCGTTGGCCGGCACCGAGACCGGCTTGGCGGTCGCGAGGGTGTCGTTGGGTTCCTGGGGGTCGATGTCGGGCATCACCTGCACGTTCACCGAGTACTGCACGCGCAAGTCGCCCTTCACCACCGCCATCGGCATCGAGGGGTCCTTGAAGCCGGCGATCTTCACCTTGTACGTGCCGGTCATCGGCGCCAGGCGCGCGGTCGAGAGATCGATCTCCAGCGTGTTGTTGAGCATGCGCCCTTCGGAGATCGGGTTGTCCGAGGGGTCGAGCAGCACGTACGCCAACGAGTAGGGGGGCGGCGGGTTGGTCGGGTGCGTGCCCACCTCGCCGATGTGCAGGTAGATGATCTGCCGCCCGCTGCCGGCCACCTGAAACGAGTAGAGATCGACGTCGTCGTTGGTGGCCAGGTAGCCGTTCTGCGTGCCCATGGCGATCGGCGCACCGGACACCGCGATGGGCGTCGGGGTGCTGTCGTTGGGCTCGTTGACGTCGGGGTTGTCGAGGATCTCCACGTACAGCGAGTAGGGGTTGCGGTTGTCCACCCGCTGCTGGCCGCCGGAGCCCTCGTCACCGACCAACACGAAGAGCTTCGCGTTCGACTCGGAGAACGGGACGATCAGATCGACCGGCTTCGGCGCAGCCGCCATGTGGCGATCGATGCCGTTGAGCACGCTGGTGTTCCCGTTGAGCACGTTGAGCGAGAAGTTCACCGCCGTCTGGGGCGCGGTGTAGCCGCCGTTGACGTGCAGCAGCGAGCGCGCGGTGAGGTTCCCCGGCATCTGCGCGAGGTACCAGTCCTTGTCGACGCCCGCGTCGGCGAGGCGGCTGATGTAGACCTGCTCCTTGCGCACCGGCACCGCGCCGCCGGTCGTCACCGTGAGGTGGCAGTTCGTCGCGTCGCTCTCGGCCTCCTCCTGAGAGTTGCAGAAGTCGGGGGGCAGCGAGCCGCCGTCACACGTCTCTTCGGTGCCGTCGATGCACTCGACCGGCGGTGGGGGGCACGCGCTCAAGGAGGCGGCCAGACAGCACGACGCGACGGCGCGGAGGGCGAAGTTTCGCATGGGGGAACGCTCTGGTTTTCGGCCGGAAGAAGTTACGGAGAGGTCGGCTGAACGGCGGTGCGGCAGCCTGCCACGAAATCTCCGGGCTGCACTTTGATGATGCCGTCGTGCGGCGACTTGATGCCGCCCACCGGGTAGCGGGACGTGGTGTGGCGGAAGGTGCGGAGCGCGGTACGGCCGGTCGGGTCGTCGCCGGGCGTCATCGAGTAGGTCACGAAGAGATCGTTGTAGCCCGCACCGCGACGGAACAGGTCTTCACCGCCGTCGGGGTTGCCGGCGTCGCGCGTGTCGGGGAGCGTGTTGGCGAGCCCCACGTTGCTCACCCGGAAGGTCCAGCACTGGCGCCCGTCCGCCTCGACCCCGCCCTTCTTGGTGACCTCGTAGCGGTAGCCGTTGACCGACAGGTTGTCCGAGTCCACCACCAGCGGGTCCATGTGCATGATCAGCTCTTCACCCGTCGTGAGCCGATCGTTGTCTGGGTCCTGCGCCAGGTCCTTCGAAGAGGGCTGGCTGCGCAGCTTGAACTCGACCGCGTCGGAGATGCCGTCGTCGTCGGAGTCGATGCGCTGCGCGTTGGTGCCGATGATCTGCTCGTCGCAGTCGGAGAGCGTGTCGCAGTCTTGATCGATGCCCTTGAGCTCGGCGGGGCAGCCGGGGTCGAGGCCGCCACCGTCGGGCAGCGGCACCTGGTTGGGCGTGAAGTTGCCGCCGCGGCCGCGGAAGTAGACCTCGACGCCGTCGGAGAAGCCGTCGGTGTCGGTGTCGGCCACCCACGGCAGCGTGCCCGCGGTGATCTCGTCTTCGTCGAGCAACCCGTCGGAGTCGGTGTCGGCCTGATCGAGCGGGCTGCCCGCCGGCGCCGAGAAGTTCGAGACCACGAGCTTGTCGAAGATGAAGTTGCGGCGCACCTGCCCGAAGCGGAAGTTGAGGAAGTTGATCGGCTCGCTGTTGCGGAAGTCGCGGAAGTCACCGCCGCCCAGCCCCGCCATCTGAAAGAGCCGCTCGGCGTTCTGGTTGACGATCAGCAGCGGGCACGAGCCCGGCGGGAGATCGGGGATGCCGCAGGTGCTGCCCCCGGCGGGAATGGTGATGCCGCCGTCGAAGTCGCACGCCGTCGAGGCGATCGGCTGAATGGGGGTGAAGACGTGCACGGTGTTCACCTTCACGTCGTCGGCGAGATCCTTGAGCTGGCGAATGCGGCGCACCGCGTCTCCGCACAGCAGCTCATCGTCCTGGTTGGTGGTGGGCTGACCGTCGGAGAGGAAGATCACCGAGTAGCGCGCGCGGGTCTCGTCGTTCATCGTCGCCAGCCGGCTCTCGGCGATGTCACGGTTGATCAGCGCGTAGATGTCCGACAGCGGCTTCACGAAGTCGGTCGAGTCGCGGTTCACCTGGCTGCCCGGCACCGTGAAGTTGAGGATGCGCTGGCGCAGCTGGTTCTTGCGGCTGGGCGTGTAGTCGATGACGCGGTCGAACTCCTGCAGACCGCTGAGTGACAGCCACGCGGTGGTGCTGCCCGCGAAGAGCATCACCACGAAGCTGATCTCGGGTTCCTGCGGCAGGTTGTCGAGGAGATCGATCGCCGCCTGCGCGCGGCTGCCGGTCGGGTCGGTCACGTTCATCGACTGCGACGCGTCCATCGCGATCAGGATCTTGATCGGCCGCACCACCTCGTTGGGCGACGGTGTGCAGAACTCACCCTCAAAGGTGAGCGTGCGATCGCGCGGCACCTGGTCTTCGCGCCGCTGATCGTAGATGTAGGTATTGGTGCAGGCGGTCAGCACGGCGGTGACCACGAAGGCCACCAGCCCGATGCGCAGCGGGTGCGTCGACGACATCAGGGAGTACCCCGGCTCGGAGAGACGCCCAGACACTCGGCGTCGTACTGCGCGGCGTTCGAGATCTGCTGGGGCGGACGGAAGTTGGCGTTGGTCAGCGGCGGGATCTCGGGGCCGGCCGGCACGCGCACCGACGGCGGGTCGTACTGCGCCCAGAAGCAGGCCGCCTTCCACACGCCATAGTCGGTCGACACGCCGCTCTCGGGCGCCTCGGCGAACCACACCTTGAAGAGGTTGTAGCCCTGCGTCAGGCCCGCGCGGTTGGGCGGGGTCACCATCTGGAGGTTGCTCACCTTGAAGTCGTAGCAGACGCGCCCATCGCTCTGCGTCTCGGAGGTGATGGCGTACTGGTACGCCGCCTTCTCCTGGAACTCGCGATCGCGGCTGACGGGGTTGCTGCCCATGCGGAACTCGTCGGCGTCAGACGTCGCGTCGCCGTCGGTGTCGAGGCCCGTCGTCAGGCGCGCCTTCGGGTCGAGGCCGTAGCGCACCTCCATGCCGTCGGGGATGCCGTCGGCGTCGGAGTCGACCAGCGTCTCGCGCGTCTTGAGGTACTGCTCGATGTACTGCGAGAGCCCGTCGCCGTCGGTGTCACGCGAGCGGCAGCCCATGGTCAGCGGCGAGGTCGGGTCACAGCCACGGCCGTCCTTCGCGTCGGCGCGGAAGCCGTCGTCGAAGTGGCGCACCTCGAAGCTGTCGTCGAAGCCGTCGTCGTCGCTGTCGGGGAAGTACTTGTTGGTCTTGTGGGTGAAGTCGTTGTCGAAGTCGTCGATGAGCCCATCGCCGTCGGTGTCGACCACGCGCTTCACCTCACCCGGCTCGCTCGAGAGCGCCTGCACCATCAGCGACTTCATGACGTTTCGTGACGCCAGCGACGAGTAGTCGAGCGCGCCGAGGTTCAACTGGGCGAGGCCCGCGAAGTTGCTGAACTCCTGGTACACGCCATTGCCGCGCTGCGCGAGCTGCTGGAGCGTCCACGCCGCGATGGTCTTCGCCGCCGCCGGGCCGTCAGCCACCGGCACCGGGCCGGGCCAGCGCACGTACTGGCCGTAGATGTCCTGGCAGATGGGGCCGCAGTTGCGCACGGCCTCCTCGTTGAACATCAGCACCGTGTGGAGCCGGATGTCGCCGATGTTGTACTGGTCCTTCAGATCGGTGATCTGCTTCACGTAGCTGAAGAGCTGGTAGTTCTGGTTGCGATCGGTACCCGCGACGAAGCCGGTGATGGCGTCGGGATCTTCGGGGTCGATCAGGTTGCAGAAGTCGCCCGCGCCGAACGAGTCGGCCCACGTGAGGTCGGGGTTCAGGTCGTCGGCGAACTGCGTGAGGTTGTCGTTGGCCGCGCACTTGGGGAACGGCACGCCGTCGGTGAGGAACACCACCACGTAGCGCGTGCGGGGCAGCACCTCGGGCGTGGTGGCCTCGGTGGCGACGATGTCACTGGCGATCAGCGAGTAGGCGTAGGCGAGCGCGCCCTGATAGTCGGTGCCCTTGCCGAGCTCGGCCTGCAGGGTGTTCACCCGCGTCTGCAGCGTCGCGTCGGGGCGGCCGAAACGCGCACCGCCCGGACCCGAGGCGCCGGGCCACACGCCCTTCACGTTGGTCTCGAAGGGCACCAGCGCGACCTGAACGTTGGGCGCCGACGAGAACTGCTGCAGCAGGCGGTTCACCGCGCGCACGCGCGCCGGCTGGGTCACGCCTGGCGGCACGGTGCTGTACATCTCGCAGAAGCCGACTGATTCCTGGCTGCCGGGCGGGTCGGAGATGCACATCGAACCCGACTGGTCGACGATCAGCACCACCTTCACGGGGAAGCCGGTGGGATCTGGCGGCGAGGTGCAGACGCGCCCCGACACGGCCAGCTTGTCGTCGACGTTGATGTCGTCGATTTTCCGCTTCTCGACCAGCGCGTCGCTGCACGCGCTGACCACCATCGCCATCGCCAACAGGGCAACTCGAAGAGGCTTCAAGGACGACCTCGCTCTCTCTTTTCCGACCAGAACGAAACGGGTGAATCGTACAACGGCCGAGCCCCCCGTCAGCGATCGCCGACGAGGGGCCCTGCTTCAACGTCGTGTCAGCGACCGCTTACGCGCGGCGGCGGCGGGCGAGGGCGAGGAGGCCCAGGCCGAGCGCGGCGAGCGAGGCGTCGACGGGAATCGCGGCGCAGGTCTGCGGCGCGCCACCCTTGCCGTCGGGCGAAGCGTTGAGCTTCAGCGACGAGGTCGACTCCCGGTTCTCCGGGTACGCGCGGTCGGCGAAGGCCAGCTTGGCCTGGAGCTGGATGTCGTACTCGCCGTCCACGTCGGCCGTGAAGGAAGGCACGTTGCCGTCCTGGTACGCGTACTCCCAGTGGCGCGACATCGTCACCACGCCCTCGGGGTTGATGACCGCCGCCTTGCTGCCGTCCGGGCGCTTGGCGACCGTCCAGATGTATTCGATGGCC